>Ga0247719_1000003_pt1 | contig 244151 bp, 246 predicted proteins | sample 41E_DmetaG_FD_189046 | JGI IMG/M metagenome (GOLD analysis project Ga0247719, IMG submission 189046) | Soil microbial communities from hillslope of Landscape Evolution Observatory, University of Arizona, Oracle, AZ, United States - 4-1-E_D | ecosystem: Engineered > Artificial ecosystem >...
TCACCGCCTGCGCCTTCTCCTCCGGCGTGTAGCGCCGAGTGTTCGGCTTCCCCGGTGTGACTTCCTTCGGCATGACTCCATCCTCGTTTCCAAGGTCAGGAGCCTCCAACGATCCCAGGGCGGTTCATCCCGGCCTTCAACCGCTCGACGACCTCCTGTCGACCGCGATGGGTCAGGCGAGCGTTACCGTGCAACTGAGCCTCCTGGGGGAACGTGCGTCTTGTGGAAGAGCCACACGTTCGCCCGGAGGCTCAGCTCATCGGTGGACCCGGAGTGTCAGCAACGTCCGTGGTCACTACAACTAGCCGGACTCCCCGTGGTGTTCCTCCTGCGTCGTGATCATTGCAACGATGCGAAGAACGTCGTGATGCGGTCGACGACCTCGTCGGCGTGAGACATCGCTCCGGCGTGTCCGGCACCAGGAACCACGACATAGCTCGCATCCGGAATGGCGTCGGCGACGGCGCGACCGTGCGAAGGCGGGCAGAGGATGTCGTGCTCGAAGCTCAACACCAAGCACGGAACGGTGACATCGCGAAGAGAGCCGAGGCGACCGGCGCTGTTCTCGACGTAGTCGAGGCACGCGTGGAGTGACCGGAGCGTCCGCTCCGTGGCCTCTGGCGTGATGGCGGCGAGGCCGTCGGTGGTGGCCGCGACCACGAACTCGACCAAGTCGTCGTCGGCGAGCTCAGCCGGCGTCAGCAACGTCAGCAGCAGCAGGGCCTGCTTCGCGGCTGGAGCCTGCACAGCCCGCTCCACTTCCTGCAGCGCGCTCCAGTGCAGGCGCACGAAGCGGCTGGGGGAGGCGGTCGTCGCGAGGAGGACGGCGCCCCGCACCACATCCGGGTGCGCGTGCGCGAGTGCCTGCGTGATCCACGCGCCCTGGGAGTACCCCACGACGAGCGCCGGGTCGAGCCCGAGGCCGCGGATCGCGGCGGCGAAATCGTCGGCCATGCCTTCGACGGTGTCAGTGGTGCCGCGGTGGTGCAGGGCGACAGCGCGGTAGCCAGCGCTGTTCAGGAGCGGTTCCCACGCGGCGGGCCATGTGGCCCCGTCGTCCATGACGTTCGCGATCGTCACGATCGGTGTCCCGCCCGACCCTCGATCGTCGACGACGATCCGCTGGCCGATGACGGTGATCTCGGTGGTGTCGAGTTCGTTCCTCACAGAGCGTGTCACGGGCCCAGTGAGCCGTGCCGCGGTAATCGCACGGTAACGATTCGGTCATGGACGGTCGACCCACCAGCGCGCTCCGACACGTCGGTGTGCCGCGGCTGCAGCCGCGGCATGAGCCGCCGCCTCCCGCGGTTCGCCCACCACTTCGTGGAGCCTCGCGAGGTGGTGGTGGAAGCTCCCGAGATAGCAGCTGACGTAGATCGCGTGCCGGTCAGCGACGGGAGCGATGCACTCGATGAGGCGACGCGCGGCAACGGCGTCTCCAAGAACCACGACCGCCTCGGTCAGGTGCCACATCGTTGCCGACCACAACCCGTTTCCAGGCACTCGGAGAGCAGGCTTCGCGAAGAACGGAGCCATCGCAGCTCGTGCCTCGTCGGTGCGCCCGCCGACCGCGAGCGCCATCGCTACGGCGCTGTGCCACGTCGAGATGCGAGGCATCGAAGCTGACGCCTCCTGGAGGAGCGGCACGAGCTCGACGAGACGACCCTGCATCCATCGCACGCTGAACAGGTACGAGATGTAGGCGGCCGTGGCCCACTCCGCTCCGGGCAGCACCGCCGTCGCCGCCAGACCCCACTCGGCGACCTCGTTCTCGGCCGCGTCGAGGTCGCCGACGAGCAATGGGCCCCCACCGCTCCAGAGCTTTGCGCTCGTAGCGACGCTCGCGTCCCTCGTGCCCGCGGCCACGGCTCGGAGCCGCGCCCCGACGTCGTCGTGTGCAGGATCACCGGCCTCGAGGAGCGCCCAGCGGCGCAAGACCAACGCCCGTACGAGCGCGGCGTCGCCGCCGAGTGCGACGGCGAGTCGCTCGAGATCCTCCGCTACGACCAACCGCCCCGCCCCGTTGGACGGGTGCGCGCTGACGGCGCCGTAGCTCGACAGCACGTCCGCGAGCACAGCCGGATCACCAAGCCGACCGGCTGCAGTCAGAGCTTCGCTGTACCACGAGTGCAGCTCGTCGTCGGTGGCCAGGTACGCCGCTTGGTTGAGGAGCGCGGCGAGGGCGCGTGCCCGATCTCGATCATCGAGCTTCAGGTGCAAGGCCCGTCGCAGCTCGCTGGTGATGCGTTCGCCGGTCTCGGTCCCGAGGTCGGCGATGGCGGCAGCCGCGACGAGAGCGTCCAGCGCGAGGTGAGCGTCGCCCTTGGACGTCGCCGCATCTGCGGCGGCGAGGAGCGTCGCCTGTGCGGCCAGCGGTTCGCCCGCGGCCAGCTCGGAGCGGCCGAGCTGCAGAAGGACTTCCGGGCGCCGTGGCGCGAGACGGAGCCACCGCACCGCTTCAGCGAAGTTCCCCGCCTCGGCCGCAGCCTCGCCTGCACGATGGGCGGCCCCGTGGAGGGCAGTCACGGCCGGCCCGCCGGCGGCATCGACCGTCACGCCGAGTGCTGGGTCGTTCCGCGCGATCGCCAGTTCGAGCGCGACGATCTCGGTCCCCGGCGCGGTGCCAACCTCCTCGGCGAGCACCTCGCGTAGGCGGTGTGCCGCCCGAAGGGCCTCTGCCGAGCGACCGCTGCGGTGCAGCGCGCGCATCAGCAACGCCCACCGCCGCTCGCGCAGGAACGCGTCGTCTACGAGACGCTGCGCGTCCGCCACGAGCGTCGCATCGGCCGCCCCGCTGCCGAGGCGACGCTCGACCACGTCTTCTTCGGCCACCAGCCGCAGCTCGTCCAACCGCGCTGTCTCGGCGAATGCACGCGGGTGATCCGTCAGGTCCGACCATGGCTCGCCGCGCCACAGGGCGAGGGCCTCATCGGGACGACCAGCTCGGAGCAGGCGCTCGAACTCCTGGGCGTCTGTAGCCAGCGTCAGGATGTAGCCGCCGGGAGCGGTTTCGATGGCAGCAGCACCGAGCTGTCGACGCAGTGCTACCACTAGGTTCTGCAGTGACTTCGTCGCGGTCGGAGGTGGCCATCCGTTCCACAACACGTCGGCCGCCTCGCCGGTGCTGACCATCTTCCCCGCGTGAAGCCCGAGCAGTGCGAGCAGCTTCCTCGCGAGCGGCGACGCCGCGACGTCGATCGGTCCGAGGACACGCAGCACGCTCGAGATCTTCGCCGATTCGGCACGGCCAGGCGTCGGCCACGCGTGGCGAAGCCCCTATCCGCGGCTGCAGGAGGCGCCCGACGTCTCGTACGATCTCCATCATCGGAATCGAAGCGGGGATCCGAACGCCAGACCAGCGTCTTCGAGTTTTCGTCTCCTCGACGCTCGGCGAGCTGGCGGACGAACGGAGAGCGGCGCGCGCCGCCGTCGACCAGTTGCGACTCGCTCCTGTCATGTTCGAGCTGGGTGCGCGCCCTCATCCCCCACGCGCGCTGTACCGGTCGTACCTCGCCCAGTCGGACGTCTTCGTGGGCATCTACTGGCAGCGTTACGGCTGGGTCGCTCCAGACATGGAGATCTCCGGCCTCGAGGACGAGTTCGTTTTGTCGGCGGGGATGCCGCGGTTGATCTACCTCAAACGGCCGGCGCCGGACATGGAGCCTCGGCTGAAGGAGATGCTCTCCCGTCTCGAGGGGGAGGACAGCGCGTCGTACAAGCCGTTCACCGACGGCGCTGAGCTCCACGACCTCCTGCTCGACGACCTCGCGGTACTGCTCACGGAGCGCTTCGACATCGGGCGAGCCGGCGACGGTCAGGCGGCATCCGCGTCGCGCAGTCGTCCGTTGACGAACCTGCCAGCAGCGACCTCTAGCTTCCTCGGGCGGGACGACGCGCTCGTCGACCTCCGAACCGCCATCACGACAGAAGGCGTCCGACTGCTCACCCTGACCGGCCCCGGAGGCACGGGCAAGACGAGGTTGGCGCTGGAGGCGGCCGCGGAGCAGCTGCGAACCTTCCAGCACGGTGTGTTCTTCGTCGATCTGTCCGCTGAGCGGGACCCGGACGCGGCGTTCGCAGCAGTAGCCCGCACGCTCGAAGTCGCTCCTGGCGCCGACGGATCCCCGCTCGACGCGCTGATCTCCGACCTGCGGGAGCGATCGATCCTGCTGGTCCTCGACAACCTCGAGCAGGTGACGTCGGTGGGCCCCGGCGTCGTCCGTCTCCTCGAGCAGTGCCCGAACCTCAAGATCATCGCCACAAGCCGCGAACCGCTGCGGGTGCGGCCCGAGCGGGTGTTCCAGGTCCCCCCGCTGTTGCTTCCTGCCGCCGAGCAGTTGTTCACGGAGAGGGCATCCGCGGTCAGCCCGGGGTTCGACGCCAGCGACGTCCACGACGCCGATGTCGCGGCGATCTGCCGGCGGCTGGACGGGCTGCCGCTGGCAGTCGAACTGGCTGCTGGTCGCGTGAAGCTGTTCTCGGTGTCCGAGCTGCGGGCCGAGCTGGAGAAGCGCCTCGACGTGCTCAAGGTCGGCGCGCGCGACCTGCCTGCGCGGCAGCGGACGCTGCGCAACGCCATCGAATGGAGCGATGACCTCCTGACGAGGGACGAGAAGACGCTGTTCCGGCTCCTGTCCGTGTTCTCTTCCGCTCGCCTGTCGGACATCGAGGCCACGTGCGAGCGCGTGTCGAGCCTCAGCGCGCTCGATGTCGTCGACGCGATCGGATCTCTCGTCGACAAGAGCCTCGTGCGCGTGGGTCCCGGTAGCGACGGCCGGCCGCGGTTCTCGATGCTCGAGACGATTCGCGAGTACGCCGTCGAGCAGCGCGCGGCGATCGGAGATCTGGTCGCTGCGATGAGGGAAGCGCACGCGGAGCACTACACGGAGGTGGCGATCCGGCTCGACCGCGACCTCACCTACACCGACCGGGCCGCTGTCCTGGCTGCCCTTCGCGACGACCTCGGCAACCTGCGCGCCGCCTGGGACGTGTGGGTCGACAGGCGGGAGGTCCGACGTCTGGACGATCTCCTCGGTCCGCTGTGGGGTTACTACGAAGCCACCGGCGATTACCGCTCGGCGATTGACCTGGGAGAAGACCTGCTCCGGGTGCTCTCGCAGCTGCCGGACAGCCCGGAGCGTCGGTACGACGAGTTCGCGCTGCGGATGAACGTCGCTCGCACGAAGCTCGCGGTTCAAGGGTTCACCCCACAGGCTGAAGCCGAGATATGTGCCGCGCTCGCGCGGGCCGAGGCAGCCGGCGACGCGGGGCAGCGCTTTCCGACCCTTCGCACGTTGGCGTCACTCCAGATGATGCGGTCCGAGCTCGACCAAACTGCGGCGGCAGCGGCTGACCTGTTGGAGATCGCGGAGAAGGAAGGCGATCGCGCGATGCTCTCCGAAGCGCACCTTCTGGCGGCGATCAGTCGAAGCTGGGTCGACCACCTGTCCCTCGCCCTCGATCATGCGGACGAAGCAGTCGCGCACTTCCGCGGGTCCACCTCCGGATTCGTGGAGTTTCGTGTTGGCCCGAATCCTGGTGTCGTGGCCATCGTCGTCTCCGCTCTGCTCCGGTGGATGGCCGGGTACGCGGACGAGGCCGTCGAGCGGATGCAGGAGGCGCTCTCCCTCGCCGACGACCTCGACCATCCCTCCTCGAGTGCATACGCCCTGCATCACGCCACGCTGCTCGACCTCTGGAGGTTGGATCCGGCCGCAGTGGTGGCTCGTGCGGACCACCTGCGCCGCGTGGCCGAGACGTACGACTTCCCGGTCTGGCACGCCCTTGCCCTGGTGTTCCACGGCACCGCCACGGTGGCGATGGGTGAGCCACAGTCGGGACTGGCCGAAGTGGAGGAGGGCTTCTCCCGCTACGAGGGGCTCTCGACACCGCCCGTCTTCTGGCCGGCGCTACTGATGATCAGGGCGACGGCGCGTTTGATGGCGGGCGAGCCCGAGGCCGGGCTGGCGATCGTCGAACAGGCCGATCAAGCGCTCACGGCCAACGACCCGCTGGCCGCCGACATCGCCGTCGTGCGCGGCGACCTTCTCGTCGCGTGCGCCGAGCCTGACCCTGCTGCCGCGGCGGTGCTGTACGAGGAGGCGGCCGAACTGGCCGGTGCGCGTGGCGCGCGGATGATCGAGCTGCAGGCGTTGACGCGCCTAGCCGCACTGCAGGCCGGATCTCCCGCCGGTGATGGCGCGCTACGCCGGCTGCGAGAGTGCTACGACGGCTTCACCGAGGGCTTCACGACGGCCCAGCTGGCAACTGCCCGAGCGCTGCTCCAGAGTCAGCACGTGAGCTGATGTCAACCCGCTGCTCGCGTGGCAGCGTCGGCGCCGGTGATCGGCTCGTGCTCTAGACGAAGCGGTGGTGCCTTCGCTCGAATCGCCGGAGCGAACCTGTCGCGGTACTCACCAGGGGTGACACCCAGAACCCGCTTCACGCTGCGGTGGAACGTCTCCACCGTCCCGAAGCCACACTCCCTGGCGATCGTCTTCAACGCGAGGTCAGTGCTCTCCAACATGCGGCGCGCAGCATCGACTCGTACCGACTCGACGTAGTCGCCTGGGGATGAGCCTGCCTCGCGCTTGAACACGCGCGAGAAGTGCCGGGGGCTCATCGCCACCCGTTCCGCCAGGCGCTCGACGCTGAGGTCCTCCGTCAGGTTGTCGAGGATCCAGTGCTGCAGCTCTCGTATCGGTTGACGGCCAGCCGCTTGCATCACCAGCTGGGCGCTGAACTGCGACTGCCCACCCGCGCGCTGCATGAACACGACCATCAGTCGAGCTATCGAGAGCGCGAGCTCGTGTCCGTAGTCATCCTCGACGAGAGCGAGCGCGAGATCGATCCCTGCGGTCACGCCCGCCGACGTCCAGCACGCCCCGTCGCGAACGAATATCGCATCGGTGTCCACGTCGATGGCGGGGAACATCTCTGCGAGCTGTGAAGCGAACTGCCAGTGCGTCGTGGCGCGTCGCCCGTCGAGCAGGCCTGCGGCGGCGAGAACGAAGGCGCCCGTACACACCGAGGTGACACGGCGGCAACCGGCCGCGACCCTCTGCAGCTCTTCGAGCATCTCGCCGTCCCGCGCCGCGTCGAGCATCCCCCATCCGCCGACCACCACCAGCGTGTCGACCTCGTCGGCCGCGACTTCGGACAACGAGCGGCTCGCGTTGACGCTGATCCCCGGGTCCCATGACGCCGCTCGGACCGGTCCCGCCGCCTTCGCGACGACCTCCACCTCGTATTGACCGCTGCTGTTCAGGACATCAGCAGGCCCTGCAAGGTCCGTGAGGGTGAAGTCGGGATACACCACCATCGCCACCAGTGGGCGCCGCACGTTGGCCACGGACATGCATCGTGGGCGAGAACGCGTCTGGCTGCAATGCCCAATCGATGATGATTCAGGACGTCGTGCCCGTGAGGATCTCCAGAGCGGTCCGAACGGTGGCATCCGATGCCGTGTCGAGACCACCAGACGCGAACGGTGGTTGCGGGTCGTACTCGACGCACAACTGGAGCGCCTCGGCGGTCGCTTCATCCGTCAGGTGCGCAGCAAGCACGAGCGCCATGTCGATGCCGGCCGAGACGCCGGCCGCCGTGATCACGTTGCCGTCGATGCAGACGCGATCCGGTGCGACGGTGGCCCCGAAGGAGGGGAGGGCGCCGGTCAGTGCCCAGTGCGTCGTGGCTCGGCGGCCGCGCAACAGTCCGGCTGCGCCCAAGACGAAAGCTCCCGTGCACACAGAGCACGTGCGCCCGCCGCCGGAGGCGGTGCGCCGCAGCCAGTCGAGCGTCGCCCGGTCCCACTCGATGGAGAGCGTTTCCGGCCCACCGGGAACGATGACCACGTCAGGGACGCCGACCTCCGAGACGGCCATGGTCGGCCCCACGAGGAGACCAAGATCCGTGCGGATCGTGCCGCCACGAGGCGATGCGAGCACCGCAGTCGCGCCCGGGAGTCGCGCCAGCACCTCATGTGGACCGACGAAATCCAGTGCTGTCATGCCGTCGTACAGCAGGAATGCGATCGTCGTCATCCCGCTACCTCGAAGTGGCCGTGACCGCTCAGCGCGGTCCGACCACGCAACGCGCACGTCGCGCCTGACGAGACCGCGAACTCGCCGGTACCGCCGCGAACGATCACGCGGTGGCCACTGCCGACGATGACCACCTTGTCGCCATATCGACGGGTGCAATCGATGTCGTCGGCGCGCACGAGCAGCTGCCGACCTACGCAGGTCGAGTGAACGGCAAGCCACTCGAAGGCGTCGTCAGAGGTCTCCGTCGAGGCGTGGACGGTCAACGTCATGGCGCAGCCGCCGGAGATCTGCGTCCCTGCCCCGTAGACGTGGAAGTCGCGGCTCCCCTTGGCGGTCGCCGGCGCAACGGCTGCGAGAACCACTGCGGCCAGGAGCACCGCGGCAAGTCGTCTTGTCATGGAGGTGAGCGTGCAGTCGCTGTCACGGAAGCGCCAGGTCGCGGCGCTGACGATTGCGGACACGTCTCCGATCGTCACGATCGTGTCCTTGGCAACGCGTGCACCGCGACTCATCGTCTGCGCGATGAGGAAGCAACTCATGGGGGTCGGCGTGGTCGCAGCGGTCGCCGCCGCAGCGGCGGCCGGGCACGTGACCGGCATGCGCATGGAAACCCACGTACATCGAACCGTCGTCATCCCGATGCGGGAGCTCCGGTTCGAAGCCGAGGAGCTCACCGTCCGCGATGGCGAGACGGTCCGTCTGGTCTTCGACAACCGCGACGACGTGCCTCACGAAGCGGTGATCGCACGATCCGCGAAGCGAAGAGGGCCACACGACCACGCGAGCCACGGTGCCACTGCCGTCGCGATCGCTCCGGGTGCAGCGGCCGAGTTGATCTACACCTTCGGTTCCGAACCGGTGACGATCACCTGCCATCCGCACGCCGCAGCCGGGATGACGTTGGAACTAACGCCCGTGGCGGGCTCGCCACGCGCGTAGGTCGTACGCCATCGCTCTTGCTACGGCTTGGTGGCGGTCACCACCAGCGAGGTCATCGGGAACACGAACCGGCCATCGACGTCGTATTCCGACGCCAACGGCTCGAGGTCCGCGATCGAAGCTCGTTCGATGCCTGCCAGCTCTTCGTCGGTGAGCTCGGCGAACGCAGGGATGATGGACCTGCCGGCGAAGATCATCACCTGGACGAAGTGCCCGACGGAGTCGAAGCTCGCGTTCCGCGTCTCCGTCCGCACGTCGACGTCGCTCAGTCGGGCGCCGCTCAGGAGATCCTCCACCACGGCAGGATCTCCGAACGAGAACGGCAGCTCGAAGATTCCCGCGCCGATCCGGTCGATCAACACGTCGTTGAACGCCCGCTGCACGGGGTTGTGGTCGAGCCCCCGCCACACGCTGAGCACGACCCGGCCGCCCGGTCGCAACACCCTCGCGATCTCGCCCGCCGCAGCCTCCTTGTCGGGGAAGAACTGGAGGCCCTGCTGGCAGAGGACGACGTCGACGTCGCCGTCTGGCAGCGGCAGGTCGACCGCGCTCGCCTCGACCCACTCCACAGGCGCGCCGCCGTCGGGGATCTCGGTTGCGCGCGCGACCTCGAGCATCGCCGGGCTGAGGTCGGCTGCCACGATGGAGCCATCGGGTCCCAGTGCCTGTGCCACCTCGCGGGTCACCACACCGGTGCCGCAGGCGAGGTCGAGCGCCCGTTCACCCGCCGAAGGGTTCGCCGTCGCCACCAGCGCCGGCGTCCACTCCGAGAAGATGCCTGTCACCACTCCGGCCTCGTACACCTCGGCCGCAGTCATCGCTTCGTATCCCACCCTTGTTCCTCCCGCCTCTGGGTCCCTTTGGTGAAGTATCTCCCATTGCGGCAGCTCTCGTGAGGGCGCGGACAAGGGAGCGTGGCGGCCGATCGTCACAGCGACGGCTGATCATCGGGAGATCACATGAGCAACGAGGTCGAGGAGCACCGGGAGTACCAGCGCGCCGCATTGAACGCGAGGCTGCCGGGCGAGGTCGCAGTTCTCAACGCGACGACCGCGGCTATGGCGGTGCGGCAACAGGAGCGGCTGCGCCGGCTCGTCGCGCATGCGAAGTCGAGATCGCCGTGGCATCGACATCGCCTCGGCGCCATCGACGCATCCACGGTGACTGTGGCCGACCTCGCGCGCATCCCGGTGATGACGAAGAGCGACCTGATGGAGCACTGGGACGGCATCGTCACGGACCGCTCACTCACGCTCACCGGTGCGAACCGTCACCTGGCCGATCTCGCCGACGACGAAGCACCTAGTCATCTGCCGGGCGGCCACGTCGTCGCGGCCACTGGCGGCACGACCGGGCTTCGAGCGGTGGTGGCGTGGGATCGGGACGGCCTCGTCGACGGGGTGCTCGGGGCGATGCGTACGTTCGCGTGGTTGACCCAGCGGGGTGTGTTGCAGCCGGAGGCCACACCCGTGCGCGCTCAGTTCGGGGCTACCAGCCGCGTCCACATCTCCGCCGTGATCGGGCGCATCTTCGCCCCGTCGTCGAACATCGCCTTCTTCGGGCCTGATCGCGACATCGACGACATCGTCGCAGAGCTGAACGAGTTACGGCCCGCCAACGTTGCCGGTTACCCATCGCTGCTCCACCGTGTCGCGATGCGCGCGCTCGACGGCCCGCTTCGCATCGCTCCGTCTCGCATCGGAGCACAGGCAGAGCCGCTGCTCCCCGAGACGCGAGCCGCACTAGAAGCTGCGTTCGGCAAGGTGGTGATCAACATCTACGGCGCAACCGAGGCGTTGAACATCGCAACGTCACATCCCGCGCATGACGGGCTGCACCTCAACGAGGACATCAACATCGTCGAGCCGGTAGACGCAAGCGGCGCTCCGGCCGCCGCCGCTGAGCGCTCCGCCAGCATTCTGGTGACGAACCTGGTCAACCTCGTCATGCCGCTGATTCGTTACCAGATAACCGACGAGGTCGAGCTTAGAGAAGGGCGGTGCGGGTGTCCGCACCCCGGGCGGTGGACCGGCGATGTCGGAGGACGGCTCGACGACTGGTTCACCTACGGGTCGATCGACGTCCATCCGCACACCTTCCGAACGGTTCTGGCCGGCCATCCCGCAGTCGTTGAGTATCAGGTACGGCAGATCCCCAACGGCGCCGAGGTGAGCATCGACACTGCCGGAGCAGCGGTCGACGTCGCGGCCATCCGGGACGCAGTTGCCGCGAAGCTCGAGCACGCGGGGCTGCGCGCGCCGCGAGTGATCGTCCTCGACGGCGGACCAGTGCAACGTCACGGAGAGACGGGAAAGCTCAAGCGGTTCGTCCCCCTCGACCGGGCGGTCGGAGACACCGCGGCTGGTCGTCTCCAGTAGTCCCTCGGGTCCTCACCTTCACCGCGCGCGGAGCGCGAGCTCAGACCCGTTCGAGAGCTCGCCGTGCGAGGTCGTTCCGGCGTCGCGCGTACGGAGTTGCAGCGCCGGTGCGACCCACAGCCCGCTCGAGCACAGGCGCTGCGTACAGAAGTTCGTCGCGCGCTTCCGGAAGATCCATCTCGACGAGGGCCAGCACCGTGTACCAGAACGGGAACGCTCGCCACTTGCCGTCGCCGAGTCGGCTCGATCGCAGGAACTCGCCGACGCCCCGTTCGAGCCGCTCGTGCCGTCGGTCGAGGCCGCCCGCGAGCAGGTTGCGCCACATTCCGACGCTGCACTTCGTGCAGCAGTAGGCGCCGGGGTTGTTGCCGTAACGCGGATCATGTTCAGCCAGCGCGACCGCCTGAACGAGCCCTTCGTCTGCGCGCGAAAGCGCCGCCAGGACCTCCGCATCGTCAACATCGAGCTTGCGGAGCGCGCGGCACGCCTCCTCTCCGATGATGTGGCGCGCGGACGCGTGAGTGAAGCGCTCACCAGTGAACGCAACGAACCCATCGGCTAGCTCGGTCGGGAACGCGGCGAAGCTTCCCGACTTCGCGCCAGGCAGGCCCTGACGACGGGCGATCCACGCTGCAACGGTCAATCGATCTGATCGCCCGAGCGTCCGATCATCGAAGACCAGCTGTTCAACCGCGTCGAGCGTTCGACCGAGGCTGTCGTCGCAGATCACGTTCTCCGCGGTACCCGCGGGCATCCGACGAGGTGTCACGGCGCGGCGACGAGACGCTCGAGCGTCGAGGTGGCGAGGTCGAGGCGCGTCTCGGCACGAACAGACGCTGCGAGTTGCTCGCAACGAACGCGACGCGTCAGGTCGTCGAGCAGTGCCGACGCCGCAGCGCGGATGTGACCCGTCGAGCTGGAAGCGTCGAGCACATCGGCAGCGCCAAGTTCTGCCGCACGCGCCGCGTTCGTCGGTTGATCGCGTCCGAGTGGCATGCAGAGCATCGGCACGCCCGCCGCAAGTCCGGCCATGATCGTTCCGTGACCAGCGTGGGTCACGAGGAGCGATGCCATCGGGAGCACCCGCTCGTGGGGAAGCGACCCGAACAGGCGCGAGTTCCGGGTCTGCCTCAACTCTTCAGCGCGAACAGATGGACCAAGCGTCACCCACACGGCTACTTCGAGCGGTTCGAGAGCATGCAGTATCCGTTGCAGCAACACGACCTGGTGCATCCACCCCGAGCTCAGCGCAACGATGACGAGCGGTTCCTCGGGTTCGTCCGGAGCGGCCTCACCGCGAAGCGAAGGACGGACCGGTCCCACCTGCACCGCAGGCGACTCCGGCGACGGAGGATCGAACGTCGGCGCCGTCGCAGCTATGAAGGGACCGGTCGATTCGATCGCGTCGAGCACCGTCCGCACGTCTCGCAGGCCGAGCGACTCGCGGTGTGCGTTCAGGCGGTCGAGGGCGAATGCGAGAAGGGTGTTTCGCCGCTCGCGGGCAGTTCGATTCGCGATCGGCACGTGCGCGAGCGCCGCAGCCCTGAGGCCAGATGACTGAACAGCGGCATGAGCGAACAGCAGCAAGTCGTCGACGACGACCGCATCTGGCTGCTCGACCTCGATCGCAGTGAGGGCGTCCTCGGCCATTGCAGCGTTGGCGATGACGTTCGAGAGCACCCACCGCGCATGGTCGGACTCGTCGGCGCCGAATCGGTCACGTGCGTCGTACGGTGCTGCGGTAGGAAATGCGGTGGTGCGTGCGCCGAGTCGACTGAAGGCGTCGAGGTTCGACGCGTGCGACCAGACCGCGACGTCGTGACCCCGGAGCTGGAGACCCTCGACGACTGCCTGGAACGGAACGGTGTTGCCCGCTCCGTCCCAGGTCAGGACCAGGAACCGCGACATCAGGCACCGAGTCGCTTCATCGGGCGTTCCCACCGTGAGATCGGATCACGACGATCCCCATCCACGAACTTTCGCGCAGCGTCGCCGCGTGCGCTCGCGGTCCGGCATGACACCAGGTCTTGTCAGACGTGGCCGTCGATGTTCTGGTTCAGGTGGAACACGTTGGTCGGGTCGTACGCGCGCTTCAGTGACGCCAGCCGCTTCCACGTCTGTTCGCCATAGGCGGCCATCACCCGATCCCGTCCCTCGTCTGCGTCGAGGTGGTTCACGTATCCGCCGCCCTGCGACCACGGACGCAGCGCCTCCCACACCTCGCGTGTCCATGCGGCATGCGTGTCGCCGTCGCCTTCGTCCCAGCCGGCGGCGATGGTCGACATGTACTGCGCATCTCGATATCGGAACGCGGTCGCGTCGGGCGGGACATCGCTGATCGCGCCGCCGAGGCGCCGCAGCAGCACCTGGTTGAACGGCGATGTCATCGACTCGCCGGCGTCCCGGAGCGCAGCGATGGCAGCGGCGTCGGGGTTCGCCAGCCACTCGGACCGCACGTGGTATCGCCGTCCGTGCGGGACGCTCTCGTCCATCCACCGCTGGATCTCTACGTACGGGTGCATCCCGAACGTGTCGACCGATGCTCCGTGTCGGATGCTCGAGATCACGCGCTCACCGTCGCTCGGATCGCCGGTCCACACCGCAGAGATGCCGACGATCGGCCGGAAGTGGAGCTCCGCCGGAACGAACGGAGCCGGAGGCGCGACCGACTGTGCGGAGACCAGAGACAGGTCTCGAGGCGCGTCCTCGGCGATGTCGAAGAACCGCTCCAGGATCTCCGTGGTGGCAGTCGCCGGCCAGGCGACGAGGCCCGCGTACAGCCGTGGTACGGAGTGGAGTCGGAACCTGAACTCGGTGACGATGCCGAAGTTGCCGCCGCCGCCTCGGAGGCCCCACAGCAGTTCGTCCTCCTCGCCGACCTCGGTGATGGTGCCGTCAGCGAGGACGACCTCCGCGCCGACCAAGTTGTCGCAAGCAAGCCCGAAGCGCCTCGAGAGCCACCCGATGCCGCCGCCGAGTGTCAGGCCAGCGATTCCCGTGTGACCGATCTCGCCTCCGGGACTCGCCAGTCCGTACGTCTGCGTCGCGGCGTCGTAGTCGGACCACAGCAGCCCAGGCTCAGCGCGCGCGATCCGTGCATCGGGATCGACCAGGATCCGCTTCATGGGCGAAAGGTCGATCATCAAGCCGCCTTCGCACACGGAGAGCCCAGGGATGCTGTGCCCGCCACCCCGCACGGCGATCTCGAGACCCGACGATGTCCCTAGGCGGACGGCGGCAGCTACCTCAGCGCTCGTCCGGCAGCGCGCGATCATCGCCGGGTAGCGGTCGATCGCTCCGTTCCACACGCGTCGAACGTCGTCGTAGGTCTCGTCGCCGGGACGAAGGATCTCCGGCATGGTGGTCGTGGTCGGCACGTCGTGCTCCTCTTGTCTCGTCCGTCGGAGGGAGACGTTGCGCCCGCTGCCTCGCCCGGACCATCCCGAATTCGTGGGGGTGGCGGAGCGATCTCCGTGACCCCACACTGGTGATCGTGATGGGGAAGGATCGGCTCGACCGAGCCGAACGGGCGGTAGCGCGCGCTTGCGCCGGAGCAACATCCGTGGTGTCCCTGTGCCGAGCGGTTCATGCGGCGGTCTCCGATGTGGTGCCCGCAGACCGGTGGTGCGGCTTCGCGGTGGATCCGGCGACGCTGTTCTCGACGAACGGCTACCACGACGAGGGCGTCGATGCGGTTGTCCTGCCGCGCCTGCTCGAGCTCGAGCATGGTGACCCCGACATGAACCAGCTGCCCGCGCTGGCGCGTACGTCATCCGGCGTCGCGACGTTGTCGGCCGCTACGGGCGGCGACCTCGCAACGAGCGCGCGCTGGCGCGAGGTGCTCGAGCCCACGGGCCTCGCTCACGAGTTGCGCGCCGTCTTCCGGACGAAGTCCGAAGTGTGGGGTGCGCTCGTGCTGCTGCGCGGCCCCGACGTCCCCGACTTCTCGGAGACCGAGACGGCATTCGTCGCTCGCGTCGCCCCGACTGTTGCCGCTGGATTCCGGAACGTGCTCATCCGTCAGCACGTCGACCACGGTGACGACGCTGGCGAGGCCGGCATCCTCATCCTCGCCGGCGATCCCTTCGAGATCCACTCGTCGACGGCGACGGCGACGTTCTGGCTCGATCAGCTCGACGACAGCGGCTCGTTGCGGCCACTGCCCACCGCCGTGCTCGCGGCCGCGTATGCCGCGAAGCGCGACCCGCTCCGAACCCGGCCCGTGCGGGCACGGGCCCGCAACGGCCGATTCGTGACGATCACCGCGCAACCGGCGGAGAGCGCTGGCGTCGAGGACGCAATCGGTGTCGTCATCCAGCCGAGCCGGCCCGCGGAGATAGCGCAGATCGTCGGAGCCGCGCATGGGCTCACCCCTCGCGAGCGGGAGGTGGTCGTCCTCGTCGCCTCCGGCCACACGAACGACGACATCGCTCGCCACGTCGGACTCTCCCGGCACACCGTGGGTGACCACTTGAAGAGCGTCTTCCTGAAGGTCGGGGTGAGCACGCGCGGTGAGCTGACGTCCCGCCTGTTCTACGACTACTACCTGCCGCGCGCGACGTCCGATCGTCCGGCCGGAAACGATGGCTGGTTCCTGCCGGAGTGAGAGCGGTCGTCACGCGATGAGGCATCGGCAACGACGAGCGGCCCTGATCATTCGCCGCGGAAGCGACCGGCTGGCTTCGAATGGTTGCGACTACCGGCCGTCGCGATGCACGTGAGCCCGCTGGCCCTCGCGATCGAAGATCATCACCAGCTCGGCCGGCCCCTCGATGGCGTCGAAGGCGTGCGGCGTCATCGTCGCGAACTCGGCGGCTTCACCGGCCTCGACAATGACCTCGCGCGCCCCGAGCGACAAGCGCACGCGTCCCTCGAGCACGAAGAACCAGTCGTGGCCGGGATGGACCCGCTGTGGCGACCGTCGTCGCGCGGGCTGCAGCCGCATCTTGACCGCCATGCGGCTGCCGGTCGGTCGGCTCAGCGTCCAGGTCGTGCGTCCGCCCGAGGTCGTCGGTGACGGGCGGATCACCACGTCGTCATCGGTCTGCACGTCGAGCAGCGTGTCGAGATCGACCTGCAGTGCCGCGGCGAGCGGAAGCAGCACGTCGAGGCTGATCGTGCGCTTGCCGGTCTCGACCCGACTGATCGTCGAGGCGCTGAGGTTCGTTCGCTCGGCCAAGTCGTCGAGCGACAACCCGAGCGTCGTGCGCAGGGTCCGGAGGCGCGTGCGGACGGTCTGCTCGATGTCGTTCGCGTGAGTCACCGCCCCAGCCTTGCAGATATCGCAAGAACGCGTGCAGAACGTGCAGAGGGGTCCTACCGTCGCCGCATGAGCAACCACAACACTCGGGCGATCCGGCGGCACTGCGACGTCGCCGTGGTCGGTGGATCTGCCGCCGGCCTTGCGGCCGCTCTGCAGATGGCGCGTCAGCGCCGCTCGGTGATCGTCGTCGACAACGGCGAGCCGCGAAACGCGCCGGCCCACCTGATGCACGGCTACGTCGGGCACGAAGGCGTGGCCCCGTCAGCCTTCACCGCCACCGCAAGAGAAGAGGTTCGGGGTTACGGAGTCGAAGTGCTCGATGGACGCGCCATCGAGGTGCGACGCGAGCACGATGGGAGGTTCATCGTCGAACTCGCCGGCGGACATGCCCTCGTCGCGCGCCGCGTCGTCGCGGCGACCGGAATCGTGGACGAGCTTCCCGACATCGATGGACTCGCCGCGGGTTGGGGGAGCTACGTCATCCACTGCCCGTTCTGCCATGGCTATGAGGTGCGAGACCAGCGAATCGTCCAGATCCTCACTCACCCGATGGGGCTGCATCCGATGCCGCTGTTCCGCCACCTGGCTGAAGAGTTCACCGTCGTCGTGCCCGGCGGCGGCGGCTTGGACGACGCATCGGTCGATGGCCTTCGCAACGCTGGCGTCGATGTGATCGTGGCTCACGTCGACAAGATCGCATCCAGCGACGGAGGCGCCAGCGTGATCCACCTCGTCGACGGGACGGAGATCGTCACCGACGCGATCGCCGTCACGCCGCGCTTTCGCGCCCGGGTCGAGGCGTTCGCCCCGCTGGGGCTGCGGACCGTGCCGCACGCCAGCGGCCTCGGTGACGTCATCGACGCCGACGCGACCGGGGTCACGTCGGTGCCAGGTGTGTATGCCGCCGGGAACGTGTCCGACCCCAGCCAGCAGGTGTTGCACGCGGCCGCGCACGGCAGCCGCGTCGGAGCCATCGTCAGCCTCAGCCTCGCCGCAGAGGACCTCGACGCAGACGCGCGGCGATCGGCCAACCGCGCGGACTGGGACGAGAGGTACGGGGCCGAACGGCTGTGGAGCGGGAACCCGAACGGGACGCTGGTCCAGGAGATGGCGGGCGTGGTGCCGGGTCGCGCTCTCGACGTCGGTGCGGGCGAGGGCGCCGACGCGCTCTGGCTGGCGGAGCAGGGATGGCAGGTGACGGCAAGTGACATCTCGCCGCGCGCACTCGATCGTGTTGCGGCCGAGGCGGAGCGGCGGGGACTGCAGATCGAGTGCCTCCAGGCCGACGCGAACGCGGCTGCTCCGTTCGAGCGAGGGGGCTTCGACCTCGTGTGCGCGCAGTACGCATCGATTCCGCGCACACCGGATGGACGCGGCGCGGCGAACCTCATCGGTGCCGTTGCGCCGGGTGGAACGCTGCTCGTCGTCAGTCACGACCTGGAGCCCATGCGCCGGCCGATCGACACGACGACGCACAGTCGAGTGTTCGATCCCGACGCCTACGTCAGGGTCGGCGACATCGCCGCTGTTCTCGCCGACTCGGCGGAGTGGTCGATCGAGCTCTACGAGAAGCGCACCCGACCACCAGGTGCTGCCTCGGCGCACCATGTCGACGACGTCGTCTTGCGCGCACGGCGTCACACGCGAGCCGAGCGACCACCGCGCGGATCGAGCGCCGCGTGAGGCCGATCGAGGTTCTACGTCAGGTTCCGGCGAGGTGGTGCGGGTCGTCGAGGAGCAGCTGTCCGCTGTCGAGTCTGAGGACACGGCCGCCGAACGCCTCCGCCAGGTGGGCTTCCGCGAGCACGTCACCGGGCGGACCGGCGGCGACCATCCGCCCGGCGAGCAACACCACGAGATCACAAGCGGCTGCTTCCTCGAGGCTGTGCGTGGTCATGATGACGGTGCGGCCAGCGGAACGCTCGTCGGCGACGACATCGAGGATGACTTCCTTCGAGACGATGTCGAGACCGGTGACGGGCTCGTCGAGGAGAAGCACATCTGCTTCCTGGGCCAAACCCTGCGCGACCAGGACCCGCTGACGCTGCCCTCCCGAGAGCTCGTGGAACTGCCGGCGAGCGAGATCGTCGACGGCGACGCGCCGCATCGCTTCCCGCACGATCTCGTGGTCGCTCGAGCGGAGGCGGCCGAACATGCCTCGGTGCGGGTACCGCGCCATCCGCACGACCTCGAGCACCGTGATCGGCAGACTGCGGTCGACGTCCGTCGACTGGAGGACGAGCGCGAGCGACGCTCTGTCGACCTCGACGTGCCCTTGGGCGTGCACGAGCCCTGCGATGGCGGAGAGGAGCGTCGACTTGCCCGAGCCGTTCGGGCCGATCACGGCGACACTCGCGCCTCCAGCGATGTCGAGGTCCACATGGCTCAGGACCACCCGGTCGCCATAGGCCACGGACAGGTCGGCGACGCGCAAGCCGGCGGTCATCGGCATGCGCTGCAGCGGCCGATGAGATCGAGCCGATGCTGCTCGACTGCGTACTTGGCTTTGCGGGCTGCGGTCTCCAGGACCTTCTCGAGCTCGGCTTCGAGCGACGGCGACAGGGCGAAGTCGGAGACTTCGCCGCAACTCGAGCACACGATGTGGTGGTGGTGCTCGGTGAGGTCCTCCGCGAGCTCGAAGCTGGCATGGTCGCCGCTCGTCACGATTCGCGCGACGACGCCTACCTCTTCGAGCACGGCGAGGTTTCGGTAGGCGCTTGACTGCGCCAGTTCGTGATCGAGTCGTAGGAGGTCAGGCAACGTCATCGGGCGCCCGGCTCTGGTGAGCGCCTCGACGAGCCGGCGACGACCCGAGGTGTACCGCTGGTCGACCGCGCGCAACCGCTGCTCTATCGCTGCGTGGAGATCGGTCGATGCCACACGACCCATGGTAGTGCCGTTGCGAGAACGAGTCCCGATCTTGCTGTTGTGATGCACATCGGTTAGAAATAGGACCCGTTCTCAACACGTCAACCCTGAGGTCCCATGCGCTCGTACCGTCTCGGTCTGGTTCTCCTCCCGCTCGTGCTCGCCATCGGGGCTTGTGGCGGCGGGTCGGCAGGCGGTGGCGCGTCCGGTGAAGGCGGCCGTGCGTCGATCGTGGTGACGACGAACGTCCTCGGTGACGTGGTGTCGTCGATCGTGGGTGACCAGGCAGAGGTCACCACGATCATGCCGGTGGGCGCGAATCCACACGACTTCCAGGCCTCTGCCCAGCAGGCGGCAGCGATGCGCGCCGCGGATCTGCTGGTGGTCAACGGGGGTGGCTTCGAGGAGGGGCTGGAGGACGTGATCGACAGCGCTGAGGACGACGGCGTCCACGTGTTCGAAGCGATCTCGGCTGTGGAACCGCTGGAGCTGACCGACGGCGGGACAAAGGCTGACGTCCACCCGGGCGAGGGCGACGCGCACGCCGATGAGGGCGACGCTCACGGTCACCAGGGTGTCGACCCGCACTTCTTCACCGATCCCGTGCGCATGATCGAGGCCGTTCGAGCGCTGACCGACGAGATCGTGGAGCACGTCGAAGGTGTGGACGCCGACGAGATCCGTCGCGCTGCTGACGCCTACATCTCGAAGCTCGAGAGGCTCGACGACGACATCGAGACGACCATCAGCGCGATTCCCGAGAACGACCGGATCTTGGTCACGAACCACGAGGTGTTCGGTTACTTCGCGCAGCGCTACGGCTTCGAGATCGTGGGCACCGTCATCCCAGCGGGCTCCACCTCGGAGGGAGCGAGTGCCGGTGCTCTGGCCGATCTCGCGAACACGCTGCGTTCCCGCAACGTGAGGGCCGTGTTCGCCGACGCGTCGGCTTCGAACAAGCTGGCGGAGGCGCTCGCCGGTGAGGTCGGTGGCAAGGTCGAGGTCGTGGAGCTGTACTCGGAATCTTTGGGTCAGCGCGGTTCCGACGGCGACACCTACATCGACATGATGCGCACGAACGCAGAGAGGATCGCCGCGGCACTCGCCTGAGAGGCGAGACTGTCCGACGTGATGGAGTGGTTCACCGAGGCGTTCGAGCCGGCGTTCATGCAACGTGCGGCGATCGGCGGGATCGTCGCGGTCGTCGCCACATCGGTGATCGGTACGTGGGTCGTGCTCCGCGGCCTGTCGTTCCTCGGTGACGCGCTGGCGCACGGCGTCATCCCGGGGATCGCGCTGGCCACGTTGTGGGGGTTCAGTCCGCTGCTCGGTGCGTTCGTGGCGGCGATCGTCATGAGCGGCCTCGTATCGCTCGTGTCATCGCGAACGAGGGTCCGTGAGGACACGGGCATCGGCCTGCTCTTCGTCGGGATGCTCTCGCTCGGGATCATCATCGTCTCGCGCTCCCGATCGTTCGCCACCGACGTCACCAACCTCCTCTTCGGCGACGTGCTCGGCGTGACCGCCGACGACATCCGTGGTCAGGTGATCGCGGCGGCGATCGTGCTGGTGGCGAGCGTCGTGCTCTACCGCCCGTTCCTCGCCCTCACGTTCAACCGTCAGAAAGCTCGGACGCTTCGGATGCATCCCGGGATGGCGCAGGCGGCGCTTCTCGCCCTGCTCGCCCTGAGCATCGTCGCGAGCTTCCAGGCGATCGGGACGCTCCTCGTGTTCGGGCTCCTGGTCGGGCCGCCTGCCACCGCCTCGCTCCTCGTCCACCGCGTCCCGGCGATCATGGCGCTCGCCGCTGTGCTCGGAACGGCCAGCGTGGTCATCGGGTTGTTGATCAGCTATCACCACGGCACCGCAGGTGGAGCAACCATCGCCGCCGTCAGCGTGGCGACCTTCTTCGTGGGCCTCGCCGCCCGCGAGCTCGGTGGCGCCGTCGGCAGGAAATCGGTGCCGGTCTGAACGTGCTCGGCCGGATGGTTGCCGACGATCCGGCTCGGGTCTTCGGTTCGGGCACGATCGGTGGTGATCTCACCGCACTCACCTTCCATGCACGACCAGCGGCTCAGTTGCGAACGCCGACGCGGCCGATGTGCACGAGGCGCGACACTTCTCCTCGTGCCGTCCATAGATCCGGACGCGGTGTACGGGTCGTTCTTCGAAGACGCGAACCTCGACCAACACATCCAAGACCCGACAGAGCTCTACCAGCGCGTTGCCGGCCGGTTCGTGTGCTCGCACGCGGTCGCGTCGGCAGTGCTGCGCGATCCACGGACCGGCTCCGAACCTGCGACTCGGCCGTCTCGCCCCTTGTGGGATCTCGTCCAGCGGTGGCTCATCACGCGCGACCCACCCGACCACACGGCGATCCGCTCCCTGGTGTCGCGAGCGTTCACCCGGCCAGCGGTCCGGATCTACGAGACGCAGATCCGAGGGATCGTGTCTCGGTTGCTCGACGAGATAGCTCCCCGGAAGGCGATGGATCTCGTTGCGGAGTTCGCGACGCCTCTGCCATCAGAGGTCATAGAGGGGGTGATGGGCCTGGACGACGTCGAGCGCGACGGTCTGCGGCAGCTGTTGCGGACACTAGAGACCTGCTTCGTCAACCAGCACGATCGGGAGCTCGTCGACGACGGCGAGCGGGCGATGATCGAGCTGTACGAACGGTTCGAACGGATGATCGACAAGCGGCTCTCGACGCCTGGGGACGATCTGCTCAGCCGCTACGCCGTGGGGGGTCGCGAGGCCGGCGTCGACCACGTCGACCTCGTCAGCAACGCCGTGTTCCTGGCTTTCGCGGGACAGGACTCGACGCGGAACGCGCTCGGGAGTCTGGTGTTCGAGTTGCTGCGTCACCCCGACCAGCTCGCGCTGCTCCGCGCGGAGCCGGAACGCTACGCGGCCTCGGCCGTGGAGGAAGCTCTGCGGTACCACCCGCCGATCTACGGCGCACCGCGCTGGCCGCGCGACGAGATCGACGTCGGCGAGGGGACGCTGCCCCCGCGGAAGATGATCGACTTCTTGTTCGGCCCTGCGAACCGCGATGCAGCTGTCTTCTCGGAGCCGGACCGGTTCGACATCACGCGCTCGCCGAACCCGCACCTCTCGTTCGCCGTCGGGCCGCACCATTGTGCGGGGGCGCCTCTGGCACGCCTGGAGCTGCAGATCGCGATCACCTCGATGCTGCAGGGCCTGCCGGGCCTTCGCCTCATCTCGGAGCCCAGGTGGAAGAGTCTGGTCCCGTTCCGAGGGCTCGCTGAGCTACGAATCGCGTGGGACTGAGGCACGACCCTCGAACAGCCGGCGCCTCGCGGAGCGGTGATCGCACATCAGGCAGTAGGAGGCGGCCACGCCATCGCGGCTGCGGTCTGTGAGGCGACGCCGAGCAGAACGCCGTCGCGCGACCAGATCCGGGCGCCGCCGTGGAGGTAGCCGCCGGACGCCAGCCAAGGGTCCATGTCGAGCAACACCCACTCGGTGTCGACGAGCCTCCCGTAGCGCACGCTGTTGTCGAGGCTGGTGCCGCCACCGACGAGGCCGATCGCGCGCACCACGCTCGTCGGGACCATGTCGGCGATGAAAGCGATCGTGGCGCGGCTGTGGCGGCCGCCCTTGGCCCGAGCCCACATGGAGCCGGACGCCGACGCCTGGCGGAGCTCGGCGTGTTGCATCCAGCCCATCGGAGCCGCCGCACCGTCGGAGTCCGCGTCGACGCCGGCGGCGCCGTGGCGACCCCATGGTGGCGCGTCGTCGGGCGCCACGACGTCAGGGAACACCGGCATCTGTCCGTCGACGGCGTTGTCGCGAGGAAGGCCGGCCGAGCCGACGCCGGCGAGCACGATCCGCTCGCCGACCGACGCGGTGAACCGCACCTGCGACGTCCGCCGGCCGCCGGCCAACACCTCGAGCTCGCAGTCGATTCGCTCGCCGAGCTCGGCGCTGCCGACGAACTGCACGGTCGACCACAGCAGGTCGCGGCCGGTCTCCGCCTCCGCGATGGCGACCATCGCAGCAAGCCCGGTTCCGCCGAAGAGCTTTCCGTCCGGACGCGTCAGCCCGCTGCGCAGCTCGAACGACCAGCGTGTCGCGTCGTGACGCTCGAGGCCGAGCCACGCCAGATCGGAACCGTCGGACATCTCGGGATCTTCGCACAGGGCCTCCGGCCCCTCCCTACGATCGACGCCTCACCGAAAAGGAGGCGTCGATGAAGGTCGTGACGGGCATCGGGGGCTGGCCCAGGGAGGCGCCGGCCGCAGCACGCCGTGCAGAGGAGGCGGGATACGACATCGTCACGTGCGGCGAGCTCGCCCACGACTCGATGCTGACGATGGCCCTCGCCGCGACCACGACCGATCGGGTGGAGCTGCAGACGTCGGTGACCATCGCCTTCCCGCGGAGCCCGATGGTGCTGGCGATGGAGGCGTGGGACATCCAGCACCTCTCCGGCGGGCGTTTCAGCCTCGGTCTCGGTAGTCAGGTGAAGGGCCACAACGAACGTCGCTTCGGCGGAACGTGGTCGCCGCCTGCCCCACGGATGCGCGAGTACATCCAGATGATGCGGGCGATCTGGGATTCCTGGCAGAACAGGACCAGGCCCGACTTCGTCGGCAAGGAGTACCGCTTCACGCTGATGAGCCCGAACTTCGATCCGGGCCCGCTCGAGGTGGCGATGCCGAAGATCGGCCTGGCGATGGTGGGACCCGGCATGGCGAAGGTCGCCGGTGAACTGGCCGACGTCGTCATGCCTCATGGCGGGATCATGTCGGATCGCTACATGCGTGAAGTGCTCCTGCCCGCGGTCGGTGAGGGTTTGACGCGGGCCGGGCGCGACTGGTCCGACATCGAGATCGCGGCGAGCGGCTACCTCGTCCTCTACGACGACGAGCGCGAGATCGAGGAGAAGCTCCTCGGGATGCGCCAGACGCTTTCGTTCTACGGCTCGACGCGGACGTACCACAAGGTGCTGGCGCTGCACGGGCTCGAGGAGCTCGGCCAGAAGCTGCACGCGCTCTCGCTGCAGGGGCGGTGGGACGAGATGCGCGAAGCCGTGCCGATCGAGGCGATTGCGGAGCTCGCGCAGACGTGCCGCTACGACGATCTCCCCGATTTCGTGCGCACCCATCGGGAGTACGCGTCGAGGATCAGCTTCGCGATGCCCTCACGCACCCCCGAAGATCGCGAGCGGGCGGCGCACCTGCGCGGTCAGCTCCGGGAGGTCGAGACGCCGCGGGTGCCGCGGCTCGCTACCACCGGCTGAGTCACCCGTCGGGTCCGGTCAGTTCGATCGCCGCCTCCACCGCGAGATGGAGGATGGCCTCGTTGTCGCGTTCGCCGCGGAGCACCTGGGCGATCGCGGCGACCTTCTCGAGCGCGCGGCGTTCCTTCTCGCTGCGGTCGCGCACCGAACGTTCGAGGGCGACCAGGCGCGCGCGCTGGAGCGCCGACGCCGCCTCCGCCGCGAGAGCCAGAACGAAGCGCCGCTCGTCGTCGTCGAACAGTCGCCGGTCCTCGAAGCTGAACCGCAGCGCGCCGAGCACGTGGTGGCCCAACGCGACCGGCACCGCGCACATCGCGACGGTCGATGGCTACCCCTCGAGGCTCGGGAACCGAGCGTTGCGTTCCTCGACCGTCTCGAGCCAGACCGCCTCGCCGGTTCGGAGCGCATGTGCGGCTGGGAGGTCGGCGTCGACCGGCTCGTCTTTCAGGCGCCGCACGATCGGCTCGTCGTACCCGACCGTCGCGGGCACCTCGAGGCGATCGTGTCCGGTGGCGAGCAACACGCCGCCGCCCGACGCGCCGAGCGCCTCCACGCCGGCGGTGATCACCGCGGTCGCGACGTCCTCTGTGGTGGAGGCCGCCGCAACGGCGACCGCGACCGCGTACAACCGGGCCGCGCGATCGGCGGAACGTCGCGCTGCCTCGGCGGTGTCGACCTCGGCGAGCAGCCGTTCTTCGAACGGTTGCACCGGAGGCCGCGCGGCCCCCGCCTCGGCGGCCCGCAACTGCTTCACGATCTCGCCGATGTACCAGCGGCGGAACACGCGGTGCTGAGGAGGGCTCTCGAGCGTCAGGAGGCGGTTCGCCCGCGAGTAGGCATCGACCTCGTCGAGCGCGGCCAGGTAGGCCTCCGCCGCGTCGGCTGCGTCGGGGTGCAGGTGCAGCTCGACGAGGGTGTGCGCGGCTCCCGCGCGGGCTGCTTCGGTTGCGAGGGTCTTGATCTGCAGTCGAGCGTCCTCGAAACGATCGACGACGTCCTCGATCAGGTCGACGAGCGGCGTGGCCACGGGATCCGTCGTCCCTGACCTATGTCCGCCCGACGCGAGCCGGAACTCGCGAACGAGGTTGTCGACGTGGCGCTTGGCCGCCACGAGCAGGTGCGTCGGCACCGGCCCGAGCGATACCTCCACCCGATCGGGTGATCGCGCTTCGGCGGCCCACTGCTCGGCGACCGCCGCCGTATCGCCCGTGCTGAACGACTCGTCGTGGTCGGGGTCGAGCTCCGCCCACACGACCTTCCCGGTGTCGCCCGCTGGTTCGACCCCCCAACGCGCCGCGAGGTGCGCGACGAGGTCTATCCCGCGTCCCGTCATCGCGTCGCTCGACTCGACGGCCCGGAGCGGCGCTTGCCGGTTCCGGTCGCGGACCTCGATGCGGACGCCCGATGCGGTCGGGTCGACGGTGACGTGCGCTCGCCCGCCGCCGTGGAGCAGCGCGTTGGTGATCAGCTCCGTCGCGACGAGCTGCGCGGAATACGCGAGGTCGACGTCGTCGACGACCTGGCGGATGAGCCGCCGGGCGCGCCCGACCTCCGCATCCGACAGCACCTCGATGCTCACCGGCACCTCCGTACCCCCGGAAGTGCCGTCGTCCATCACTGGCTACGCCGCCCGGCAACCATCACCCTGCAGCGTATGACGAGGCACCGAGCGCGCCCAAAGCGTCTCACGAGGGCGTGTCGACCGCCGGTCGCAGCGAGAGGACTGCTACCGGGGCTCTTCGCGCACCCGCTCCTGCGGTCCACCCGACCACCAACCGTCGACGCGGCTGCGGTGCGCATCGCTCTCGAACTCGACCTTGACGCCGTTGACGTGCTCGGGCTCGACCTCGACGACGAACCCGCTGTTGGGTGTCGCCCACACGACGGACACTCCGTCCGGCGCGAACCGCAACGCGACGGAGCCGCCGGTGAGGTTGTACGTGCGTGTCTCGCTCACCGTCGATGACGACGGCGGTGCCGTGGTGGCCGAAGGGACAGGCGGGGCCGTGGGTGCCGTTGTCGTCGTCGTCGCCTCCGACGGAGGCATGGCCGCCGTGGTCGTGGACGACTCGGCCTCGGTCGCCGACGATGACGTCACCGCTGGCGGGCGTTCCTGCGCCGAAGCGTCGGCCGCCAGCGCTCGGAGCTCGCCCGCGGTGAGCGATGGCGGACGCTCGTCGGTCACCTGGCGAGTGACGATGCCGACGCCTTGCCACGCGATGGTTCCGGCGACGGCAGCCGCAGCGAGCCAAGCAGCCACGAACGTGAGCGTCCTTCGCACCCTCTCATAGTCGTCGCGATCGTCCTAGGACGTGATCAGCCGGCTCCTAAGTTCTCCCTAAGCACCGGCTGCGGTGGCAGCGCGCGGTCGGTCGACGCCTAGCGTTGGGTCGTGGTCAGCGTGCTCATCGTCGAGGACGACCAGCACATCCGCCAGTCGCTGACGCTCGAGCTCTCGGAGTCGGGCCACGCAGTCACGGCCGTGGCCTCCGGAGCTGATGCGTTGAAGACCGCCGTCGAGTGGCGCCCGGACGTCGTCGTGCTCGACCTGGGGCTTCCTGATCTCGATGGTGCCGACGTCCTCCGGATGCTTCGCGGCGTGTCGGACGTGGCGGTGATCGTCGCCACAGCTCGCGACGACGAGAACGAGATCGTCCGCCTGCTCGACGCAGGAGCCGACGACTACGTCGTCAAGCCGTTCCGCGGCTCCCACATCGAGGCGCGGATCCGAGCGGTGCTGCGGCGGGCGAGGAGTGACGACGAGCGAGACGGACCGCTCACCGTCGGCGACCTACGGATCGACGAGCGTCGCCGGACCGCCACCTTCGAGGGACGCCAGCTCGACTTGAGCCGGCTCGAGTTCGACCTCCTGGCCCACCTCGCCCGTCGCAGCCCGGACGTCGTGACGCGGCAGGATCTGCTCGCCGAGGTCTGGCGCAACCCCTACGGCGGCGGCGACAAGACGATCGACGTCCACCTGTCGTGGCTGCGCCGAAAGCTGGGGGAGACGGCCGCCGATCCCCGGTACCTCCACACGGTGCGAGGGGTGGGTGTGAAGCTCGATCCCGAGGCGCGGTGAGGCGGCGGCTGCTCGCCGTCGTCGTCGCGACGAGCCTCCTCGTGGTCGTCGCGTTCGCCCTGCCGCTCGCGGCGCTCGTGCGGTCGGTGGCGCGAGACCGCGCCATCACCGCGGCGGAACGGGACGCCTCAGCGCTCGCTCCGGTGCTCGCGACCACCACCGATCGAGACCTCCTGCTCAGTGCGCTGGAGCGCACCACGCTGGGGGCAGATGGGCGGTTGACGGTCGTGCTCCCGGATGGGACGCAGGTCGGCGACCAGACCCCGCTCGGCAACGACGCGCTCGTCGCGGCGCGACGTCGCGCCTTCAGCACCGCTACGTCGGCTGGGATCGCGATCTTCTCGCCGGTCATCACCGGCGGGGGTGAGGTCTCGGTGATCCGCGGACGCGTTCCGTCGGATGTCCTCGATGCCGGGGTCATCGAGGCGTGGCTCGCACTGGCGGCGGTGGCAGTGGTACTCGTCGTCGCAGCTGCGCTCGTCGCCGACCGCCTCGCCCGCTCGATGACGCGAGAGGCCGATGCCGTCGCGTCGACGGCGCGAGCACTCGCCGGCGGCGACGCGCTCGTTCGTGCGACACCCGGGGCCACGCCCGAGCTCGCCGACGTCGCGGCCGCGCTCAACCTCTTGGCCGATCGGATCGACGCACTGCGTTCGACTGAACGCGAACGCGTCGCTGATCTCTCGCACCGGCTGCGGACGCCGCTGACGGCCCTCCGGCTCGACGCCGACCGGGCTGGTGCGCCCGAGCTGGTGGCCGGCGTCGATCGGCTCGAGGCGGAGATCACCGAGCTGATCCGATCGGCCCGCCGTCCGTTGCACCAAAGCCCCGTTGGTGCTCGGTGCGACGCCGTGGCCGTCGTCTCCGACCGAGCGGCCTACTGGGCGCCGCTGGCCGAAGACGACGGGCGGGAGTGGTCGCTGATCGCGCCCGACGCACCGGTCGAGGTGGCGGTCGACGGGCCGGAGCTGGCGGCCGCGATCGATGCGCTCGTCGGGAACGTCTTCTCGCACACAGCCGACGGCACGGCGTACGTCCTGCGCGTCGAGATCGACGGAGGCGAGGTGGTCGTCGTGGTCGACGACGGCGGAGCCGGCATCGATGCCCCGGGCGAGATGGTGGCCCGCGGTGGCACCGGCGGGGCGTCGACGGGTCTCGGGCTCGACATCGTGCGCCAGACGGCCGAGGCCGCCGGTGGCGCGCTGGTGGTGGGCGCGAGCCCGGAAGGCGGGGCGCGAGTCGGCGTCCGGCTGCCGGTTGTCAGCCGGTCAGCGAGCTGACGACCGACTCGAAGCGAACGCGGGAGTCTTCGTCCTCGAACCCGACGACGGCCCATGCCTCCTCGCGGCCGGCGCGGCGCAGGCTCTCGACGCGGTGGTTGCCGTCTTCGAGCACGAGCCCCTCGTCCTTGAACGCGACGACGACGGGCGGCGGCTCCCACCCGCCGGCGATGCGTTCCGCCATGTCGTCGACGCGGTCGTCCCAGTACTCGTCGTCGACCGGACACAGCACGGGCTCGTCCGGCGGACCGGCGAGCCGGTTGAGGCGGTCGATGGGCAGGACCAGGGGGCCGGTCCACCAGTGCAGACGGTCGGACAGGATCTCCGCGAGGTCGGCGTTGTCGCTGCCCGGGCTGGCGAGGAACTCGGCGACCCATGCGTCGAGGTCTCCACGCTCAGCGGCGGCCCTTGCGGTTTCGACGGAGTAGGTGCGGCCATCGCTCATGACCCTTCACGTACCCACAACCGCCGGCAGCAGTCCTTGCAGGTGGGCCGTCTCGTTGAACGAGTGCAGGGTCCACCGGTTCAGCACCGGATCGTGCTCCCACTCGGTGAGGCCGGTGTTCGTCGGGCGGAGCTGCGTCGCGGCCGCGGTGCGAGGCACACCGAGCAGCACCCGCAGCGACGCCATGATCACCCCGGCGTGGCACGCAGCCACGACGGTCTTGCCCTCGTACTCCGACGCCACCCGCTCGAGCATCCTCTCGACCCGGTCGTGGAAGCTGTTCAAGCTCTCGCCTTCCGGAGCGAAGACCCGGTCTGGCTCGGCCTCCATGTCGAAGGAGCCGTAGCGGGTCGCGTACTCGGTCCACTCGAGCCCGTCGGCTTCCCCCGTGTGGACCTCGCACAGATCGCACGCCTGGTCGAAGGCCTCGAGCCCGAGGCCGGGGGCGATGATCTGCGCGGTTTCGATGGCGCGGGGGAGCGTGCTCGCGAGGAGGACGTCGGCTTTGACGCGGCCGGTGCGCGCGAGGTGGTCGCGAAGCGCTTCGGCCTGGCGGCGGCCGTGTTCGGTGAGGCCGGCGCACCCGCGCTCGCCGGAGATCACTCCGTGGAAGCCGGCGTGTGCCTCGCCGTGGCGGACGAGTACGAGTCGCATCGACACACGTATTCCCCTCCTGGCGCCGTCACCAACAGCACGGTCAGGGGCGGTCGCAGTCGACGATGGCCTGCAGGGCCTCTCGGAGAAGGGTCTCCGGGTCGCGCACGGACCGGGCTCCGGTCGCGCCGATCAAGTACGACGAGAACACCTCCCAACCCAGCACGAGTGACTGGAGCAGCGCGGCGGTCGACACCGGATCGCACCAGGGAGCATCGCGCTCCAACGCCGCAACGAGCGCTTTGGCGATGGGGAACTCGCGTTTGAGGCTAAGAGCATCGATGTCATCGAGGATGATGCCGGCGAAGAGCCGTCCGGACCTGTGGCGGTGGCCTGCCGCGAGCCAGTCGAGGAGCTCGACGAGCGTCGTCTTGCCGTCGAGCGCGGCGGCGGCGCGCATGCCGTGGCGATCGAGCACCAGTGCGACCACTTCGTCCTTCGAACCCACGTACCGGTGGATGAGGCCCAGGTTCACGTCGGCTTCTGCGGCGACGTCCCGAAGCGACACCGCAGCAGGGCCCCGCGCCATGAACAGCCGGTGCGCCGCGGCCCCGATCGCATCGACGATCTCGTCTGCGGTGCGGCGGCTCGCCGGCCGCGCTGCGGTCACGGCTCGATGATGTTGAAGCCAGGGCGCGGCGGGTCGAACAGACCGAACAGCCGGGCGAGCGCGTCGCCGTCGCCGTCGATCGTCAGCTCGCCGCGCTCGACGGCTGACCCGATCGAGGTCGGGTCGACGAGCATCGCGGTGAGGGTGTCCCTCGGCATCGTGAGGACGACCTCGGCGTCGTCATCGAGCGACGGCCATGCGTTGAGGGCCGCGTTCTCGAGTCGCAGCGTCCACTCCTCGTCGATGTCAGGGAAGCGCCAGCCGATGACCGCGGTGTGTCCGTCGGCTCGCGGGCCGTCGAGGCGGACGCCGAGGAGGTCGAACACCATCTCGATGGTCATCGCCTTGAGCAAGGGCGCCGCCTGCCGCACGCCAGCGCCGATCGCGCCGCCCGGCGTTCCCTTCCTGAGCTCCTTCGCTCCGGTGAGGTAGAAGTTGCGCCACGGCCCCGACTCGGCCTGGTAGCCGAGCTGCTCGAGCGCCTGCGCCTGCAGTTCGCGCGCTTCGGTGTTGGCGGGATCGGCGAACACGACGTGGTTCACCACCTCCGCCACCCACCGGTAGTCGCCGCGGTCGAAGTCCGACCTCGCCCGTTCGAGCACCGCGGTCGCGCCACCCATGTACTCGACGTACCGCTTCGCTGCGGGCTCCGGCGGCAGCGGATGGAGGTGGGCGGGGTTGCCGTCGAACCAGCCGAGGTAGCGCTGGTAGACGGCCTTCGCGTTGTGGTTGACCGTGCCGTAGTAGCCGCGGTTGCCGAACTCGCCGGCGAGCGACGGCGGCAGGTCGAGCTCCTCGGCGATCTCGGTGGCGACGAACCCCTGGTTCGCCAGCCGCATCGTCTGGTCGTGCAGGTACTTGTACGTGTCGCGCTGTGTCCGCAGGTAGTGCTTCACGTCGCCGGCACCGAAGCGCGGCCACCCGTGGCTGGCGAACACGAGGTCGCTCGAGTCGCCGAAGAGGCGCAGCGCCTCGTTGATGTACTTGCTCCACGCGAGCGCGTCTCGCACCTGAGCCCCACGCAACGTGTAGAGGTTGTGCATCACGCTGGTGCAGTTCTCGGCTGCGCAGAACGCCCGCAGTTCGGGGAAGTGGAACATCATCTCGGCCGGCGCCTCGGCGTCCGGCGTGAACTGGAAGACGATGCGCACGCCATCGAGGACGAGCTCCTCGCCGGTCGCCGACACCTCGTGCGTCGGACCGACCAGGCTCAACGACCCCGGTGGGATCGAGCGCCCGAGCCCGCAGTCGACCTGTCCGAGCGGCCCGCGCTCGAGGTGGTTGCCGTACATGTAGCCCGACCGGCGCATCATCGCCGGACCCGCGATCACGTTCTCCGCCACCGCCTCCACCAGGAAGCCCTTCGGCGCCACGATCGGGATCTGGCGTTCACGCAGCTCCTCGAGATCGATGACCCCGGCCAGACCGGCGAAGTGATCGAGGTGGCTGTGGGTGTAGATGACCGCAACCACCGGGCGTTCACCGAGGTGCTCTCGCACGAGGTCCATGGCCGCTCGTGCGGTCTCGGTCGACGTCAACGGATCGATGACGATCCATCCCGTGTCGCCCTCGATCAGGCTGAGGTTCGAGATGTCGTAGCCGCGCACCTGGTAGATGCGCTCCCGCAGTTCGTAGAGGCCGTGCTCACGGTTCAGGCGGGCCTGTCGCCACAAGCTCGGGTTCACCGAGTCAGGCAGCTCTCCATCGAGGAAGTTCCAGTCGTCCGTGTCGAGGATGACGCCGCCGTGAGTGTCGTGCTGCAAGACGAGGCGATCGAGTCCGGCGATCCGCCCGGTCCGCAGCCGCTCGAGGTCACCGGGATCGTCGAGCGGGAGATCCGCTGCGAACGATCGATTGGCTGCTGCGGTGACGTCGGTGGCTGGTTGCGAGAGCGCCATGCCGCCGGTGTACCAGTCTGGTAGACGTTTGTCTACCAGCTGGGTGCTCGGTACCGTCTCGTCATGAGCGACGGCGATGCGGCAGCTGCCCAGGCGACCACCTTCTTCGGCCCTCTGGTGCCGGGCCAACTCGGGTGTGTGTTCGACTCGGTCAGCGCCGACCTGGTCGTGGGTCACATCGACGTCACGCCGAACCTCATCGCCGGCACCGGGTTCCTGTTCGCGCCGGCCGTCGTCGCGCTCGCCGACACATGTGCCGCAATCGGGTGTGGACGCAACATCCCCGACGACGCGTCGTTCACGACGATCGAGCTGAAGAGCAACTTCCTGTCGTCAGCCCGTGTCGGTGAACGTGTCGTGTGCCGTTGCACTCCCGCACACCTCGGTCGCCAGACGCACGTCTGGGACGCCGAGGTGGTGAACGAGTCGACCGGGCGGGTGATGGCGCTGTTCCGGTGCACGCAGATGGTGCTCCACCCGCGGTGAGCTTCTACGCGCTCGACGCTTCTACGCGCTCGACCGCTCCACGCCGCCGACCTCCCACGTCGTCGCCGCGTAGCTCTCGTCGAGCCGCGCCTGTGACTGCTCCACGGTCAACGGCAACCCGATGTGGTCGCGGAGGATGCACGCCGGCGTTGCCATGTCGGACGTGTCGGGCCACTGCTGCTGATCCCAGAGGTGCGAGCGCTTCAGGGCCTTCGCGCAGTGGATGAAAGCCGTACGCACCTCGACCTCGATGCACACGTTCGGGCGCTTGCCTGCGATGTGGCAGGCGTCGAGGATCTCGTCGTCGGTCGTAACCCGCCCCGCCCCGTTCACCCGCATCGTCTCCTCGACGCCAGGAACCATGAACAACAGCGCGACCTGACCTCCCTCGACGATGTTCCGCAGCGAGTCGAGGCGGTTGTTGCCCGACATGTCGGGGATCGCCAAGCGATGGTCGTCGAGGACCTTGACGAAACCGGGCGGACCACCTTTGGGTGAGACGTCGACGCGACCAGCGTCTGCTGTGGCCGTGCCGACGACGACGAACGGCGCGTGGGCGATGAAGTCGCGACAGTGCGCGTCGAGGTGGTCGATCTCCTTGTCGAGGCTGGGCTGCGACGGCTCGCGATAGTGCTCACGTAGTCCGTCGACGGTGTCGATCGTCGTCTCCACCTCTGCATCGTCACACACCGGGCTCGTCGCTGGTCGATTCGCTTCGTGATCGGAGACTCACGCCGGCGTCGGTAGGGTCGGCGGTTCCGCCATGCCCTGCGTCTTCGCCTCCATTCCGAGCCCACCGTCGAACGGAATCAGCCTCGGCCCGATCGACCTGCGGGTCTACGGGCTCGCCATCGCCATGGGCGTGGTCGCGGCGGTCGCCATCGCGCGCCGCCGGTACGAAGCACGTGGTGGTAACGCGGACGACATCTCGGCCATCGCGTTGTGGGCCGTGCCCGCCGGTCTGATCGGCGCCCGGCTCTACCACGTGATCACCGACTACGACCGCTTCGTCGGCGACTGGTGGCGGGCGTTCCAGGTGTGGAAGGGCGGCCTCGGCATCCCTGGCGGGCTCCTCGCCGGCGTGCTGGTGGGTGTCGTGGTGGCGCGCCGGCGGAAGCTCGACGTGCTCCTGCTCCTCGACGTCGTCGCTCCGGCGATCCCCGTCGCGCAGGCGATCGGCCGGATCGGGAACTACTTCAACCAGGAGCTGTACGGCAGGCCGACCGATTTGCCCTGGGCGCTCGAGATCGACCCCCAGCACCGCCCCGACGACATGGCGGACGTCGAGACGTACCACCCGACGTTCCTCTACGAGGCGTTGTGGAACCTCGCTCTCGCGGCGCTGATCATCCGCCTCGATCGCACCGGTCGCCTCCGGAAGGGCCAGCTCTTCATCGTCTACGTGGCCGGGTACGCGCTCGGCCGGCTCTGGGTCGAGGCGCTGCGGATCGACCCGGCGAACACCATCCTCGGTCTCCGCGTGAACATCTGGACGAGCTTGATCGCGCTCGGGGGCGCCGCGATCGCCCTGTTCGTGACGTCTCGCGATCGACACGACCCGCCGATTTAGGACCTTCGTCCCTGCGCGTCCGGCCTGCTGTGCCGGGACACTGGACGCATGCAGCTACGGGACCGGACGCGCACGCCCGCGGAGCCGCCCGCCGACGCGTGGTTCCGCGTCCACCCGGCGGTGGCGGTGATCGTCGCGGGCGCGCTGTTCGCCGCCGTCGCCACGGCGCGGTTCCTCGTCGCCGGCAAGGAGGACCCGATCTCCGAGCTGTACGCGCTGCCGATCGCGCTCCTGGCCCTCGCCTTCGGACTGCGTGCAGGCTTGGCTGCCGGCGGGCTCGCGATGAGCCTCATCGTTGCATGGGCCGCCTTCACCGATGTCGAGCTCAGTCCCGTCGGCTGGGCGACCCGCCTCGTGCCGCTCCTGCTGTTGGGCACGCTGCTCGGCGCGGCGTCCGACCGGATCCGCCTCGCCCGCGCCCGCGAGGTGCACCTCGCCGCAGTGACGGCACTCCAGCGCGAAGCGGCCGAGGTGAACGACTGCGTGGTCCAGAAGCTCACGGTGGCGAAGTGGCTCCTCGAGTCGAACGAAGTGGAGCGAGGGCTCGAAGCGGTCACCGAGACGATGCTCACCGCGCAGGCGCTGGTGTCTCAGATGCTGGGCTCGGGCAGCCCTCTTCCAGGCGACCTCCGACGGAGCCGCTCCTCGGCGGCCGCCGAACTCGCCTCGGCGGTCAGCGCACCGCGACCCGCGTCACCGTGAAGAACGTGCACACGTAGAAGTCGCGATCCGCTCCCGGCGCCGGGAACAGCACCGATTGCATGCCGCTGCCGGTGTCGGCTCGGGCGAGCTCTTGACCGGTGGTGATGTCGAGCACGACCACGTCGGCGTGATCGCCGGTGACGAGCTCCCCGCTGTCGGCGTAGAGGAGAAGGTGACTCCCGTGGTCCTGGTCGCGCTGCCACCGGATCTCGAGCGTCGACGTGTCGAACGCCGTCACCACGCCGTTGCCGGTGTCATAGCCGACGGCGATCCCGCGCGCGGCGTCGACCACCGGCGGGTTGGCAACGAGGCCTCCGGGCTTCCCGCACACCTCGCCTCGGTCGATCTCGCCGGTCCGCAGATCGACCTTCACGAGGTGGAGCGGAGCGGTCGACACACCGTGTCCGCGAAGAGTCCCCGTGAAGTTCTCGCTGCCTTCACCGTTGTCGAGGAACCACGCGGCGCCGGCTTCGACCACGCAGTCCCACCCGTAGGTCTGGCCGTCGTCTATGCGGTAGAGCGCGGTGAATTCGTTGTCGAGCACGAGACGGGAGCCGTCGAAACGCACCCGGAGCAGGCTCGTGTCGCCGACGACGTAGATGTCGTGGCCATCGGCCGACAGACGGGCGATCGACGGCTCCGGAAGAACGAGCGTGTCGACGACGTCGAGGCTCTGGGCGTCGAGCACCACGAGCTCGCACGGATCGCGCTGGTCGGCTGCGACAGGGAAGCCCGGTCGTGATCCTCCGAAGTCCTTCGTCGCGAGGTACCCGCCGGGCAGCGGGACGAAGCTGTTGTACGGCCGCTCTCGTGGAAGCCGGCGCGACGCCACGACCTCCAGGTCGGGTGAAAGGCGGTGGGCGTGGTTTCCGAAGACGACGTGGACCGAACCGTCGTCGGCGACGCCGGCGCCGCCCGGCCACACCGGCCCCGCAGGAAGCTCCGGCGACGTGACGATCGGCTCGAGCGTGTGCGGGTCGATCAGCTCGACGAGCGAGATCGCGCCGTCACCGCCCGTGTGGCGCAGCAGGTAGAGGCGGTCGTGGCGACCGACGACCATCGTCGCCGCGGGAGCGGTGCGAGTCGTGCATTGCAGCGTCGACCCGGCATCGATGCCGAGCGACCCGGCGACGAGCTGCCGTCGTTGCGGGCCGCCGTCCTCGTAGGCCCAGGTCACACCGGCGCCTGCAGCTGGAGCCTCGGCTCGTGGGGCGCCGGTTGGTTGTCCCACAGATCGGCGAGCAGGTCGTCGCGGAGCGAGCGAAGCCGTGGATCGTCCCATCGGTTGTGTTGCTGGAGCGGATCGTCGACGAGGTCGTAGAGCTCGCCCTCCGAGCCGTCGTGCACGGTGCCGGGGAGGTACGCGGTGCACACCCACCGATCTCTCGTGATCGTCCGCAGGTGCACCCCGACGCCGAAGAGCTCGCTGTCCCACTCGGTCAACACCCGCTCCGGTCCGTCGCCCTCTACCCGCGGCAGTCGTCGACCGTGCATCCACGACGGCGCATCGACTCCCGCGATCTCGCAGAACGTGGGCGCGAGGTCGATGAGCCCGACCGGCTGCGACACGACAGCCGGCGCCACGTTCGCGCTCGGTGCCGGACGCCACACCAACGGGAGCCGCATCAGCGCGTCGACGTGATACGGCCCCTTGAACAGCAGACCGAAGTCGCCCTGCAGCTCGCCGTGATCGGTCGTGAAGACGATGTCGACGTCGTCGGTCCAGCCGCGAGCGTCTATCGCCGCCAGCACCCGGCCCAGCGCCTCGTCGATGAGCTCGCACTCGACGGCGTTGCGCGCGTTGACCTCGCGGATCTGGTCGGCGGTCAGCGTCGCGGGAACCCACGTCGCCGGCGCTTCGTAGTTCGACACGAGGCTGCCGTCGTACCAGAGCCTCCAGTGACGCGGCTTGCTGTCGAGGATCGCCTCTCGTTCGGCGGCCGACTGGGGGTAGCCCGCCGGCAGGGGGACATCGCGCCAGTCGATCCGGCCGACCTCCGACTGGGGCGGATCCCACGGATGGTGCGGGTCCGGAAAGCTCATCCAGCAGAACCAGTCGTCGTCGGCGGCGAGGGAGTCGAGCCACGAGATCGTCCGGTCGGCGACCCAGTCGGTGTGGTACCACTCCTTCGGCACCGGGTTGACCTTCACCTGCGGCGCTCCGGTGTCGCCGCCGCCCGCGGCGTTCACCTGCAGCTCGGGATCGACCGTCGCGTAGAACATCCCGACCGCCTCGGGATGGTTGTCGCGCAGCCACCGGGCGTAGTGCAGCTGGCCCATCGTGCCGTGCGTCGCGAGCTCCAGATGCTCGAACCCGCGGTGGGTGCCGTTGGGCGGAGTCGTCCCGGTTGCTGAGACGGAGTTCTCGGTGAAGCGGTTGAAGGGATCGAAGTACGGCTCGAAGTGGGCCTTGCCGATGAGCGCGGTGCGATAGCCCACGTCGTGGAGCAGGTCGGCCACCGAGGGAGCGTCGACCGGCAGGGGCACCCCGTTCATCCAGACGCCGTGCGTCGTCGGGTGCTGCCCCGTCAGCATCGTCGATCGAGACGGCATGCACACCACGGACTGGGGAACGGCACGCTCGTAGCGGATGCCGCTCGCGGCGAGACGGTCGACCACCGGGGTGCGCGCCAGGGTCCCTCCGTTGCAGCCGAGCGTGTCGTAGCGCTGCTGATCGGTGGTGACGAAGAGGATCTTCCGGCCCATCAGCGGGCTCCTTCCATGAGCGTGCGAAGGTTCTCGAGAGCGTTGCCGGCCGCACCGGCGATCACGAGCGCCATGGTCGACGGATCGGAGTCGGCCGCGTAGACGACGAGGCTGGTGCCGTCGCCGAGGTCGAGCACGTCGAGGGTCGACAGGTGCTCGCGAAACATCGGAGCGGTGATCTTGTACTGGAACCGGCGCTGGATCGGGTCGTTCGTGACGATCTCCTCCGGCATCGGTAGCCCGGCGCCGGTGATGATCACCCGAGAGGTGCCGTCGACCTGTGCTTCGACGATGCCGGGGAACCACTCCGGCAACCGAGCCGGGTCACCTATCAGCTCCCAGATCTGGTCGGGCGGGCACGCGATCCGCACCTGACGCCGCACGGTTCCTCGGGTCATCGTCGACCTCCATCGGTGCCGAGGAGCGCGTGCAGCGCCGCGCTCAGAGCAGCCACGGCCCTGGTGCGAGGAAGTCCCTGGTCGTGGCGGAGCAGTTCGTACGTCTCGAACGAGCACAGCGCGTCGATCGCCGGCAGCAGGGCTGCCCGGTCCCCCGTGAGCTCGCTGCCGAAGGTCTCGCGCACCTGGCGGCGGAGCAGCGCGCGTGCCTCCTTCACCTGCGCGGCCACATGCGGCCGAAGGTGCGCCGTCACCCTCGCCGCCCGCGCGGCTGGTGCGGATGCCTCGTGCAGGCGCGCTCTCGCCTCGACGAAGAGCTCGATCTTGTCTGCCACCGGAAGTTCCGGTGCGATGTCGAGCTCGAGCAAGGGCCGGGCCCGCTCGAGCTGGTGCTCGATGGCAGCGCGGCTGAGCTCGTCGATGTCGTCGAAGTAGCGGAACAGCGATCGCGGAGAGAGGCCGGCCCGCTCGGCGATGAGGCTCGCCCCCGGTTGGTAGACGCCCTCTTCGAACAGCTCGGCCAACGCCTCCAGCGCGGCCTCGCGGTTCTGCTTGCGCCGCAACCGGCGTCCGTCGGAGGTCTCCCGTTCCGCCACGCTCCGGACGGTAACTATTGACAGAGCAAGTGTCAATACTTACCGTCGGATCATGCTCGTCCTCGATTCGCTGCGGCGCCGCATGCGCGCCATGCACTCGTTGTGGGAAGACGCGGTCTCCACGATGGACATCGACCAGGTGAACCACGTCGAGCGCGAGCCGGTTCTTCCGATCGCGTTCTCGTTGTTCCACTTCGTGCAGATCGAAGACGGGTCGGCGACCATGCTCGGCGCGGGGCCGATGATCTACGACGACAGCTGGGCGCAGCGCATGGGTCTCGCCATCGCGGACCACGGGAAGCACAAGACGGTCGACGAGATGGTCTTGCAGCGGATCGGCGACTACGACGCGTTCAAGGACTACATGGCGCGCGTGTTCGACAAGACCGAGTCGTGGCTGGCGTCGCTCGACGCCGACGCGCTGTCGGAGATCGTCGTCGCCTATCCGTACCCGCCGAACATCGCGACGACCTACAGCGCGCGGGTCGGCGGCGAGGTGGGGATCACCCGGCTCGACGCGACGGAGTGCTGGATCTACCAGCACGGCCTGCGGCACATGGGTGAGATCGAACATGCACGGGCCCTGGTGGGGCTCCAGGGCATGACCTCCTAGAGCGCACCTCCCCACCCGGCGCGCGTCGGAGAGACTTCAGGGCGTGCGTCTGTGGACCGTGGAAGAAGCCCGCTCGTACCTGCCTCGACTCCGCGAGCTGCTCGGCCTGGTGCAGGACGCGGTGGGTGGGATGGGCGTCGACGGGACGCTCGAGCTGCGCCCCGGCGCCGAACACGCAGAAGCCGCCCTCGAGGAGCTCGAGGAGCAGGGCGTGATCCTCCGTCAGTTGCCGGCCGGACTCGTCGACTTCCCCTCCGCCGGCCCCGACGGAGACATCCGGCTGCTGTGCTGGAAGGTCGACGAGGACGACATCGAGTGGTGGCATCGTCCGGAGGACGGCTTCGCCGGGCGAAGGCCCATCGAGGACTGACGCTCTCCCGCGCGATACGTCTCGCGACGCCGTCGTTTCCACGTTGCCGATGCCGGCGAACACGCGGACGACCAGCGATCTCAGCTGATCAGCGCCTCGGTTTCTGAACCTTGCGCCCGACCGCACGGGCTGCATCGTTCGCCTTCCGTCCCGCGGCGAGGGCGCCGTCGCGAGTGACCCGCCCGGCCTGCTCAGCCATCCGCTTCGTCCGCTCGAGCGCGATCGCAGCCCACGCATACTCGGTGCCGAGGATCGCGAAGCCGATGGCGACGACGAGGATCCCGGGCCCGGGGAGCACGAGCATCGCGAGCCCGCCGACGACGAACACGCCTCCGACGACGGAGACCGCGATCCGTTTGGAGCTGCGAGCGATGAAGCGGACGACGTCTGCTGGTGCGGGCACGTGATTCTCCTCCGGGTGCTTCGACTACCGCTTGCGGATGCGGTCGATCTCGCGACGGTCGCGCTTGGTCGGGCGCCCTGCCGACCGGTCGCGCACGAACAGCGGCATGTCGAGCTCCCGCGGCGGGGCAGGCGGGCTGTGGTCGACGTAGCACTCCGCGGCGACAGGCGCTCCGACGCGCTTGTCGATGAGTCGGACCACTTCGAGGACTCGATCGCGGCCGTGCAGGTGCGTCGTCACGCGGTCGCCGATCTTCACCGCGGTGGAGGGCTTCGCGGACGAGCCGTTCACCTTGACGTGACCGCCGCGACACGCGTCGCTGGCACTCGTGCGCGTCTTGTAGAGGCGGATCGCCCAGAGCCACTGGTCGACGCGTGTGCCTTCCATCTCACCCCACCTCAGCGGACGGTGTAGCCGAGCTCGAAGCTTCGGACAGCGCCGGCGAAGATGTTCTTCTCGATGTCGGGCGGCGTCACCACGTGCAGGTCGGTGATGCGCTTCGTGAGCTCCTCGAAGAGCACCCGCAGCTCGAAGCGCGCGAGGTTCGCGCCGACGCAGAAGTGGGTGCCAGATCCGAAGGCCAGGTGATGGTTCGGGTGGCGCGTCACGTCGAACCGGAACGGTTCGTCGAACACCGCTTCGTCCCGATTCGCCGACGGGTACAGCAACACGAGTCGAGCACCCTCGGGTACGTGCGCGCCGCCCACGTCCGCCGGCGTCGTCGCCCGGCGGAACATGTTGTTGAGCGGCGTGACCCAGCGCAGCAGCTCCTCGACAGCGTCGGGGATCCGCTCGGGTTCCCTCGCCAGCAGCTCCCACTGATCGGGGTGTTCGCAGAACGTCGCCAGGCCGCGAGCGATCACGGTTCGTGTCGTCTCCGAACCGCCCGAGATGAACAGCCCGGTCTCGTTGAAGATGGCGCTGTCGGGAAGCGGTCCGTCGTGGAGCTGAGCGTTCGCCCACGTCGAGATCAGATCGTCGGCCGGGCAGCCGCGCCTCTCGCCGACTGCGGCGTTCAGCGCCTGACCGAACTCGCCCAGCGCCGCGATGAACCCCGACGCGATCTCCGGGTCCTCCGTCACCGAGTCGATGCGCATCAACCGCTCCGACCACGACTTCAGGTCGCTCCACCGTTCTTCCGGGAAGCCAAGGAGCTCAGCGGTGAGGCGAGCGGGAAGCTGGGCGGCGAGCGCCTCGACGACCTCGACCGATCCGCCGGCGTCGCAGATCGCGTCGACCAGCTCGGTCACGAGCGACCGCACCTTCGGCTCCAGCTTCCGCACCCCGGCCGGAGCCAGCTTTGGGATCACGAGCCGCCGCTGCTCGAGGTGACGCGGGTTGTCCTGGGCGATCATGTTGTCCTCGCCCTGGGAGAGCCGAGACCGGTACGAGCCGTGGCTCGAGAAGGTCGCGTCGTCGCGTTCCACTCGGAGCACGTCGGCATGACGGGTGATTCCCCACATGCCACTGCTCTCGTCGTAGTGGACCGGATCGTTCGCGCGCAGCCACGTGAACGCCTCGTGCATCGCGTCGAGGTCGACGTAGAAGGTCGGATCGAGGAGCCCGACCCGCGGGACCGCAGTGCTGCTCACGGCGGTGACGCTATCCGTGGCCGAATCGGTTCGTCCTGACATCGCATCCGCTAACCCAACTGCGGCTACAACCTCGCACATGCCAGGGCTAGCGTGCTCCTCGTGGCACGAAAACCTGCGTATCGACCGAGCGAAGTAGCCGAGCTGCTCGGCGTCAGCGTCGACACCGTGCGCCGTCTCGCCGACGACGGCCGTCTTCCGAGCACGCGATCCGGCGGCGAGCGGGTCATCGACGGCAGGGGCCTCGCGGCTTACCTCGCCGAGCACGGCGAGATCGCCGATGACACGCCGATCGTGGCCAGATCGGCCCGCAACCGCTTCCGGGGCATCGTCACCCGTGTCGTGAAGGACAAGGTCGCTGCGCAGGTCGAGGTGCAGGCAGGGCCTCACCGCTTCGTATCGCTGATGACGCGAGAGGCAGCCGACGAGCTCGGCCTGGCGCCGGGGATGGTCGCGGTTGCTTCGATCAAGTCGACGAACGTGGTCGTCGAGGTGCCGGAGTGAGAGCGGCACGCGCCGCGTTGCTGTTGATCGTGGGAGCGACCATCACGGCACCGGTTTCGGCATGCGCGAGCTCGGAGCGAGATGCGGGAACGGCTACGGGAGAGCAGCAACCGACCGACGCGACGCTGCGCGTGTTCGCCGCTTCGTCACTGACCGAGTCGTTCAAGGAGATCGCCGCCGAGTTCGAAGACGAGAACCCGGGCGTCGACGTGATGCTCACGTTCGCCGGGTCGTCCGCGCTCGCTCAGCAGATCGACGCGGGAGCGGAGGCCGACGTCTTCGTGCCTGCCGACGAGGAGAGCCTCGCCGCGGTGGTGGACGCCGGCCACGCGGCCGACCGGGTGATCGTGGCTCGCAACCGACTGGTGATCCTGGTCGAGAAGGGGAACCCCAAGCGCATACGCGGCGTCGCCGATCTCGCCCTGTCGGGGGTCGTCGTCGTGGCGTGCGCGCCACAGGTCCCTTGCGGACGCCTCGCCGCCGCGCTGTTCGCGTTCGAGGGCGTCGAGGTCACTCCGGCGTCGATCGAGGAGAACGTGAAGGGGGTCGTGTCGAAGATCACCCTCGGCGAGGCCGACGCCGGGATCGTGTACGCGACGGATGCCAAGGCGGTCGCAGCCGGCGCCGACGCGGTCGCGATCGCCGCCGCCGACCGACCCGACCTGCAGGCCGTGTACCCCGCGGTGGTGACGGCGAACGCGAAGGACGGACCGCTCGCTCGACGCTGGATCCAGCACCTGCTCTCGGCGCGCAGCCAGGTGATCTTCGAGCGACACGGGTTCCTGCCGGCATGAAGCCATGGCGGGCGGTGCCGGCGCGTGCTGCTCCTGTCGCCGCGGCCGTGGTGGCTGCGAGCTTCTTCGTGCTCCCGCTGGTCGGGCTCGTGCAACGGGCCCCGTGGCGGAGCCTCGTCGACGACCTCACCGGCGACGCCGCCGTCACTGCGCTCCGATTGTCGCTGGTCTGCTCGCTCTGGGCGACCGCGCTGTCGGTCGCGTTCGGGCTGCCTCTCGCGTGGATCCTCGCCCGCGTCTCGTTCCCAGGGCGTCGGTTGGTGCGAGCGGTCGTCCTGATACCGCTCGTGCTGCCCCCGGTGGTCGGCGGGGTCGCGTTGCTGCTCGCGCTCGGTCGAAGGGGGATCGTCGGCCAGTACCTCGACCAGTGGTTCTCGCTACGTCTGCCGTTCACGACCGCGGGCGCGGTCGTCGCCGAAACGTTCGTGGCCATGCCCTTCCTCGTGATCACCGCGGAGGCGGCGTTCCGAGGTGCCGACCGACGGCTCGAGGACGCCGCGCGCACGCTCGGTGCTCGACCATGGACCGTCTTCCGCCGGGTGACGCTTCCGCTCACGTGGCCTGCCCTCGCTGCGGGGGCGGTGCTCGCCTGGGCGAGAGCGCTGGGTGAGTTCGGGGCGACGATCACCTTCGCCGGCAACGCCCCCGGCCGCACGGCCACCGTCCCTCTCGAGGTCTACCTGCTCCTCGAGTCGGGCGAGCTCGACGCCGCGATCGCGCTCAGCCTCGTGCTCCTCGTCGCGTCGGTCGCGGTGCTGGTGGCGCTCCGCGACCGGTGGGTGCGCGCGCTGTGAGCGGCCTCGACGCATCGATCTCTGCAACTGCGGGATCGTTCCGCCTCGACGTCGTGATCCGGGTGGCGGCGGGTGAGACCGTCGCCGTCGTCGGTCCGAACGGTGCCGGGAAGTCGACGCTCCTCCGCGCGCTCGCCGGGCTCACTCCGCTGAAGGAGGGACGGGTCGCGATCGGCGATCTCGTCGTCGACGACACGCGAGCTCGCGTCCGCATGCCGGTGGAGGAGCGGCCGATCGGCGTCGTGTTCCAGAGCGGGCACCTGTTCCCCCACCTCCGCGCCGTCGACGACGTCGCGTTCGGACTGCGCGCTCGTGGCGTCCGGCGTCGCGACGCGAACCGGCGGGCGCTCGACTGGCTCGACCGCGTCGGCCTGCGCGATCAGGCCGACAAGCGTCCGGCGCAGCTCTCCGGAGGCCAGGCCCAACGGGTCGCTCTCGCCCGCGCGCTCGCCATCGATCCCGACCTGCTGCTCCTCGACGAACCTTTGTCGGCTCTCGACGCGACGACGAGGGTCGCAGTTCGCCGCGACCTGGCCGCGCATCTCCGATCGCACCGAGGCGCGCGACTCCTGGTTACTCATGATCCTGTCGACGCTGCGGCCCTGGCCGATCGGATCGTCGTGCTCGAAGGCGGCCGCGTGGTGCAGGAGGGATCGCTCGAATCGTTGACCACCGCCCCTCGTACGCCGTACGTCGCCGACCTCGTCGGCACGAACCTGCTCGCGGGCACCGCGTCGGGTGGTCACGTCGATGTTGGCGGTCTGGCTCTCACCGCCGCGGGCGACCTGGATGGCCGGGCAGTCGACGGGAACGTCCTGGTGACGATCCCTCCTCGAGCGATCGCTCTTTCGCGCAACCGCCCTGAGGGCACACCTCGGAACGTGTGGAGCGCTCGGGTCGATCACCTCGAGCGCATCGGCGACCGGGTGCGCGTGCGTGTGGTCGGTCCGGTGGCGGTCGTCGCCGAGGTGACGCCGGCCGCCGTCGCTGCACTGCCCATCGCGGAGGGCGACGAGGTGTGGGTGTCGGTGAAGGCGATGGAGGTGTCGATCTCGGGGATCTGACGACGCCCCTAAAGCGAACAGCGGTCAGCGCCGACGCGAAGAGGACGAACGGTCATGTCCCGCCCGATGCCGCCCACCACCCCTCGACTCGCGCGTTTCGCCATCGCCATGCTCGCCGCTGCGACGTTGGTGTCGGCCGGCGCGAACGCGGTGTCGGCGCAGGAGGCGCCGACGCCTCCGCCGACACCTGACGAAGCGCGTCAGCAGGAGGAGCAGCGGCGGTTGAGCGAGCAACTCGCGCAGACGCAGGCTGCGCTCGACTCCCACGCCAAGATCCTCCGAGCCGAGGCGAGCCAGGTCCGGGCCGAGGCGCTTCGCCTCCGCGGAGCCGTCGCCGCGCAGCAAGCCGTTCTGGCAGAAGCGCGCGCTGCAGCCGACGCCGCGATCGAGCAGCTGGCTGCGGCACGTGACGCACGAGCGCAGGCCGAGGCCGATGTCGTCGAGCAGCGAACCCGCACGAAGAAGCTCGCGGCGAGCGCCTACATGAACGGTCCGGCGTCGATCAACCTCATCCTCAAGTCGAAGGACATCAACGACGCGGTGCGGCGCCAGTCGATGGCCGCGGCCGCCGGTCAGGCCACTGCGGAGACGCTCGCGGCGCTCGACAAGGCGGAGAAGCTCGCGACGAGAGCCGAGCGACATGCGACCGAGGCGGCTCAGATCGCTGCCGCCGCGGCAGCGTCGGCTGAATCCGAGGCGCAGGCACTCGCCGATCAGCAGGCCCGGCAGTCGTTGATCCTCAGCGCGGTGAACGATCGCATCGAGCACACGCTCTCGGAGGCCGCGGCGCTCGCGTCGATCGATCCCGCGGCAGCGGATGCCGCGGCTCAGCGCGATGCGGTCCTGCGCGACATCGCGATGCCGTCGGTCCGGCCGATCACGTCGCTGCGTCCTTCGATCCCACGAGTGCCGACGACGAGGGTCGGCGGGATCACGGTGTCCGTGGCGATCGCGCCGCAGCTGCAGGCGCTGCTGGACGCCGCGGCTGCTGCCGGGTTCAACCTCGGCGGGGGCGGCTTCCGCGACCCATCTGCGCAGATCGCGCTCCGGGTGCTCCATTGCGGGCCGACCGACTACGACATCTACGAGAAGCCGGCCGGCGAGTGCGTGCCGCCGACGGCGCGCCCCGGCATGTCGATGCACGAGCACGGGCTCGCGATCGACTTCACCGTGAACGGCCGGGCGCTCGTGAGCGAGTCGGACCCGGCCTTCCAGTGGCTGGCCGCCAACGCGGCCACATACGGCTTCTACAACCTGCCGGGCGAACCCTGGCACTGGTCGACCACGGGGACCTGAGAACGCCGGTCGGATCTAGGTGGCCGCGTCCTCGAGATGCGGCGCTCGGTTGACTCCGAAGATGTGTACGTCGCCTGAGGCCCACTCGACGACCAGCTCGGCGAAGGCTGTGTCGTCCCAGGCGAACCACGTGTCACGGGCGCCCGTGAGCATCCGCATCGCGGCGTTGAGGATGCCGGCGTGCGCGACGACGAGGATCGACGCAGGGCGATCTCGCAGCGTGGCCTCGACTGCTTGTGACGCTCTGCGCTCGAAGGCGGCGAGCGACTCGCCACCCTCGCTGGTGAGCGGGTCCCAGCGCGAACGGTCTCCTGGGATCGGGTAGCGGCGCGAGGCTTCTTCGTAGGGCAGCCCTGCGAGCGGTCCGTTGTCGTGTTCCATCCAGAGAGGCTCCGGCTCGGGCGCCAGGCCCAGAGCGGCGCCCACGATCGACGCGGTCTCGGCTGCGCGCACGAGGGGACTGTGGAGAACCCGCCCGAAGCCGAACGGGTTCCCGGTCCAGTGCGCCGCGAGGCGGGCGGCCTGTTCGCGCCCGACATCGGTGAGTGGCGAGTCGTAGCGGCCCTCGTGGACGTTCTCGTCATCTGCCCGTGACCGACCGTGGCGGAGGAGGACGAGGCGCGTCGTCGCGGCGGCGGGCATCGGGCGACTGTACGGGTGGACGCGGCGCGGCCGTCCAGAGCTTTTCGATGCGAGGCTGCCGCCATGCACGATCGCGAGCTGATGGTCGAAGATCCCGACGGGCTGTCGTCCGTCGTCTACGGGTGGCGTTCGCCGCAGGAACCGCCGAGGGCCGTCGTCCACATCCTCCACGGGTGGGCCGAGCACGCGCTCCGTTACGACCGGCTCGCGCAGCGGCTCGTCGCCGCCGGCTTCGCCGTGTTCGCCGACGACCATCGCGGACACGGCCAGACCGGCAAGCGCAGCGGCACCCTCGGCGACCTCGGACCGCGCGGCATGGACGGGGTGCTCGACGCCGTGCGAAGCGTGATCGAGCGGGTCCGTACGGAGCATCCGGACGTCCCGCTGTTCGTGCTCGGCCACAGCTGGGGCTCGTTCATCCTCCAGCGCTACCTCCGTCGTTGGGCCGCGGCCGACGGTCTTGCCGGCGCGGTGCTGACCGGGACGACGTATCGAGATCCGTCGGCGCCTCCTGCGGAACGCCGCCCGCCGAACGAGGCGTTCGAACCAGCGCGAACCGCCTACGACTGGCTGTCACGTGACGAGGCGGAGGTCGACGCGTACATCGCGGACGAGCTGTGCGGGTTCGAGATGATGAGGTCGCGTCCCGGTGGCGGAGGCGCGGCGTCGACGATCGACGACGAGCGACCGATCCCACCAGAGCTGCCGATCCTGGTGCTCAACGGGGCGGCCGATCCGATAGGGGGCGCCGCCGGTGGCGAAGCGCTCTTCGAGCACTACCGGTCGCAGGGCCTGAGCGACGTGACGCTGCGCGCCTACGACGGAGCGCGGCACGAGCTCTTCAACGAGATCAACCGCGACGAGGTCACCGGCGACCTCCTCGGGTGGCTCGTGGCCAGGACCCCTTGACGCCGGGGTCCGAGAATAAATATTCTTCGGGACGTGGGGGAAGCTGCCGAGCCGACGCGTCCTGAAGCGCGGGCGGAAGACGCGCTGCGCGAGAAGCTGCTCGACGCGGCCGCCCGAGTCTTCGCTCGTCAGGGATACTCCGGCACGAAGATCCTCGACGTCGTTCGTGAAGCCGGCCTGTCGACGGGTGCGGTGTACGGCCGCTTCAAGTCGAAGAACGACCTGCTGCGCGAAGCCGTCATCCGTCGTACCGCGAATGTCGCCCGACTCGGGGCGGATGGGATCGACCGCGTAGCCGACCTGATCGCCAGAACTGCCAGCCTCCACACCGAACCTCTGTCCGACGCCGAGGCCGTGCGGCTCGAGGCGTTCGTCGCTGCTCGTCGCGAGCCGGAGGTGGCGGCGGCTCTCGCGGAGGCGCAGTCCCAGTGGCGGGCGGCGGTCCAACCGCTCGTCGACGCCGCGGTCGCGGACGGCACCGTCGACGAGGACGTCGATCCGGAAGCCGTCCTCTACTTCGTCCGCTCGATGCACCTCGGCTTGCTGCTCCAGCGCGGAGCCGGTGCACCACCGCCCGACCCCGAGTCGTGGCAGGTCCTCGTCGATCGCATCGTGGCCAGCTTCGGCCGCCCCAGTCCTCGAAGAAGGAGACGTACCACGTGACTGACACCATCGTCCCGCCGATCCCCGACAAGGCCGAGGTCGACGCGTCGATCAAGCTGATCACCGACAACGCGCAGCGCATCTTCCTGTGGAACTACGACCGCAGCCGCGAGCAGCTGGTCACCCTCTACAACAAGGCGATGGCGTCGCAGTGGAACTCGGTGACCGAGCTCGACTGGTCGACCGACGTCGACCCCGAGGAGCTGATCCGCACCAGCCCGCAGGGCAACGCAACGGTCGAGATCGCCCGCGCCGCCTCCGAAGTGGCCGGTTCGCCCTTCGCCAAGTGGTCGGAGAAGGAGTACACCCAGCTCGGCATCGAGTCGCTCAAGGCCCAGCTCAGCCAGTTCATGCACGGTGAGCAGGGGGCGATGATGGTCGCCGCCAAGATCGTCGAGACCGTGCCCTGGATCGACGCCAAGTACTACGCGGCGACGCAGACCATGGACGAGGCGCGCCACACCGAGGTGTTCGCGAAGTACCTCCACACCAAGCTCGGTGAGGCGTACCCGATGAGCCCGTTCCTGGAAGACCAGATCGACGCGCTCATCAGCGACAACCGGTGGGACATCGCGTATCTCGGCATGCAGATCGTGATCGAGTCGCTTGCGCTCGCGGCGTTCGGCGGCATGCTTCGTGCGACGGAGGAGCCGCTCCTCAAGAAGCTGCTCCGCTACGTCATGTCGGACGAGGCCCGTCACGTCGCCTTCGGCGTGCTGAGCCTGGCCGAGTACTACCAGGGGCTCACCGACGCCGAGCTCAAGGAGCGCCAGGAGTTCCTCGCCGAGAACACGCTCCGCAACCGGGCCCGGTCGACGACGCCGGAGATCTGGGAGCGCATGGGGGTGAACTTCAACGACGCGCTGCCGTCGATCCTCGAGGCGGTGCAGAAGAAGGGCACCACGCAGTTCGCCAGCTTCCAGCACGGCTTCTTCGCGAAGCTCGTCCCGAACGTCCGCAAGCTCGGCCTGCTCGACGCCAACAACGGCTACCTCCGCAAGCTGTGGGGCGACGCCGGCCTGCTCGAGTTCGAGTTCGCAGACGACACCGGCTCCGACTACGCCGAGTACGACGAGGTCGCGAAGGACCGCGCCGCTCGGGCCGCCGCCAACTAGCGCGGCTCGGAGGTCAGCCCGGGAGCCGGATGGCGGCCAGCTGCGTCGACTGCGCGACGAGCCGTCCCGCCGAATCCCAGACGTCCATGACCTCGTTCACGAACCCGTCCTGGATCACCCCGGCCCGGAACCGCATGCGGACGGGACCGGGGGCCGGGACGGCCCGCACGTAGACCGTCAGGTCGAGCGTTGGCACCCACCCCGTCTGCACGACGTCGAAGGTCGCAGGCGGGAGCGCGTCGACGATGAACAGCAGCGACAGCGGATCGATCGGACGGTCGTCGGCGAAGCGGAACCAGGAGCGGAACTCACCGCGTCCGGTCTGCTCACCTCGCATCCACGCGGTCGACGACGGATCGAAGGCCTGCCGCACCGACATCCTCATCGACGGCCCGTCGCCCACCCCCGGCGCCGGAGGCCGCTGAGGAAGCGCAGCGAGGCACTCCTCCTCCGACGGCATGTCGACGGGCGGTTCGTCGCCCCAGTAGGGCGAGCTGCCCTCGTGGAGGTGGCCGAAGATGAACGTCGCCTCCACCATCGCGTCGCCGCCCTGCACGAGTCGGGCTCGCACCTGGCTCGCCGAACGGCCGATGCGCAGCACCTCCGTCTCGACCACACCCGGGCCGACGTTCGGCGACGCGACGTACTGGACGTTCGCTGACACCGGATGCGGCTGGGTGCCGCCGGCGGCGTGACACGCGTCGAGCGCGGCACGGCCGACGGTGGCGAGCAGGTACCCGCCGTTCGGCCGGCCGGGGCCGATCGTCCACCTCTCGGAGATGTCGACGTCGTAGCTCGAACCGTCGCCGCGCGCCGTCGCTGCTGTTGCTTCGTCGAAGGCGTAGGAAGCCATGGTTCGGCGACGGTAGCTGGGCTCAGCCGACCGACTGGAACCGCCGGAGCCGGAGGCTGTTCGACACGACGAAGACGCTGGAGAACGCCATCGCCGCGCCGGCGATCATCGGATTGAGGAACCCGAGCGCGGCCAGCGGCAACGCCGCCACGTTGTAGGCGAAGGCCCAGAAGAGGTTGCCCTTGATCGTCGAGAGCGTGCGTCGCGAGAGCCGGATGGCGTCGACCGCCGCCGTGAGATCGCCACGCACCAGGGTCAGGTCACTCGCCTCGATCGCCACGTCGGTGCCCGTGCCCATCGCCAGCCCGAGGTCGGCCTGGGCCAGAGCGGCTGCGTCGTTGACCCCGTCGCCGACCATGGCGACGACACGGCCCTCCGACTGGAGACGCTCGACTTCGCGCACCTTCTCCTCCGGCATCACCTCGGCGATCACGTCGTCGATCCCCACCTGCGCCCCGACGGCCTCGGCCACGCGCCGGTTGTCGCCGGTGAGCAGCACGGGCCGGAGGCCGAGGGAGCGCAACCGCCGCACGGCGTCGGCGGAGGTCGGCTTCACCGTGTCGGCGACCGCGAGCACCGCCCGCACCTGGCCATCCCACGCGGCGACGATGGCGGTGCGGCCGGCGCCCTCTGCGTCGTCGAGCGCGCGCTCGAGCTCTGCCGGGAGGTGCAACGACCAGTCGGCGAGCAGCTTCGGGCGGCCGACGACGACCGCGTGACCGTCGACGACCGCCTGCACCCCGAGGCCCTTGCGGTTCTCGAACGACTCGACCGGGGGCAGCGCACCGACCCGCTCCCGTGCGGATCGCGCGATCGCCTGCGCGATGGGGTGCTCGCTGGCGTCTTCGGCTGCGCCGACGATGCGGAGCACGTCGTTCTCCGACTCACCCGACGCGACCACGACGTCGACCAGCTCCATACGACCGGTCGTGACCGTGCCCGTCTTGTCGAGGACGATCGTGTCGACCCTCTTCGTCGACTCGAGCATCTCGGGTCCCTTGATGAGGACACCGAGCTGCGCTCCGCGGCCCGTGCCAACCAACAGCGCCGTCGGCGTCGCGAGGCCCAGCGCGCACGGGCAGGCGATGATCAGGACGGCGACCGCCGCCGTGAAGGCGAACGTCGTCGACTCGCCGCTGCCGAGCCAGAAGCCGAGCGTGCCGACGGACAGCGCGATGACGATCGGGACGAACACCGCGCTGACGCGGTCGGCGAGCCGCTGCACCGGGGCCTTGCCGCTCTGGGCGGCCTCGACAAGGCGAGCCATGTGGGCCAGCTGCGTGTCGCTGCCGACACGCGTCGCCCGAACGACGAGCCGGCCACCGGCGTTCACGGTCGCGCCGACGACGTCGTCACCGACACCCACCTCCACCGGCACGCTTTCCCCGGTGAGCAGGGATGCGTCGATCGCGGAGGTGCCGTCGACGACGACGCCGTCAGTGGCGACCTTCTCACCGGGACGCACGACGAACTCGTCGCCGACCCGCAGCTCGCTGATCGGGACGCGCACCTCGACGCCGTCGCGAACGACGGCGACGTCCTTGGCTCCGAGCTCGAGCAGCGCCCGCAGCGCGGCGCTCGACCGGCGCTTCGCCCGAGCCTCGAAGTAGCGGCCCGCGAGGATGAACGCCGTCACCGCTGCGGCGACCTCGAGATAGATCTCGTGGTGGCCGCCGCCGCGTGTCGGGGTCAGGTCGAAGGGCATCTTCATGCCGGGCTCGCCCGCGTCGCCGATGAACAACGCGTACAGGGACCATCCGAAGGCGGCGCTCACGCCGACCGAGATGAGCGTGTCCATCGTCGCCGCCGCGTGACGCGCATTGACCCACGCGGCTCGGTGGAAGGGGAGCGCGCCCCACACCACGACGGGGGCCGCCAGCGTCAGCGAGAACCACTGCCAGTTGCGGAACTGGAGCGCAGGCACCATCGCCACCAACACGACGGGGACGGTCAGCGCGATCGACACGAGGAGCCGCTGCCGCAGCTCGCGTACGGGCCGCTCCTCCGCATCGTCGCCCCCGCTGCCAGACGCGCCGTCGACGGACGGGGCCGCCTCGACCGGAAGCCGCGCCGTGTAGCCAGCCGACTCGACGGTCGCGATCAACGACTCGGGGCCGACGCCGTCGTCGACGACCACGTGCGCCTTCTCGGTCGCGTAGTTGACGGACGCGGTCACGCCGTCCATGCGGTTCAGCTTCTTCTCGATGCGAGCGGCGCACGACGCGCACGTCATGCCGCCGATCTCGAGGTCGATCGTCGTCATCCCGAGTGACCTCCGGTGTGGACGGGAGCCTCAGCCGGGGCGCGTCCCGGCTCCGGTCCGGGTTCGGGTTCCGGCCCGAGCGCAGCGCCGAGCCCGAACGCGGCGCCGAACACGAGCGCGAGGCCCGTCGCGAACGCGACGAGCCTCGCCACCCCGCTCACGAGCTGACGACTTCGTACCCGGCTTCGTCGACGGCTGCGTTCAGCGCGGCCGGATCGACCGGGGCTTCGCTCGCGATCGTGACGTTGCCGGACTCGAGGTCGATGTCGACGTCGGTGACACCACCGATCTTCTTGACCTCCTCAGTCACTGCGTTGACGCAGTGCCCGCAGGTCATGCCCTTCACCTGGATCGTGGTCGTGGTCATCGGTCTCCCTCTCGCTCAGGAACGGATCAGCCGCTCGATGGCGGCCGTCGCTTCGGTCAACTTCTCGTCGGCCTCGGTGCCTCCGGCTTGCACGGCGCTGGCGACGCAGTGGCGCAGGTGCTCGTCGAGCAGACCTACGGCGACGCTCTGCAGCGCCTTGGTCGCGGCCGAGATCTGGGTCAGGACGTCGATGCAGTACCGGTCGTCCTCGACCATCTGCTGGATCCCCCGCACCTGCCCCTCGACGCGCCGTAGGCGCTTGAGGAGCGCGTCCTTCTCCATGTCATAGCCGGGCACGGAACCATTATACCCCTGGGGGGTAAAGTTCACCATGCCGGGGTCCCGCAGGAGCTTCCGGTCATCATCGCCGACGTCGCGGCGTCGTAGCTAGGCGATCAACGCGCCGGCGGCGACGACCGCGAGCAGCGCTGCGGCGGCAGCGGCGAACCGTCGGTCGTGCTCGCGCAGGAAGCCGACGACGAGGATCCCCACCCGCACCAGCGGTGCCGCGATCACCAGGGCCACGGCCACGCCGTCGACGAGCCGCCCCGAGCCTCCGGGCAACAGCGCGCCCACGCCAGCGGTGACGAGCACTGCGAGCGACGCCGCGCGAAGGCCTCTCCGGAGCAGGGCGGACGATCCCACCTTCGAGACCTCGCCCGGCGACGCGGGCTGGTTCACGTCGACACCACCAAGACCAGCGAGACCGCGAGGAGGAGCGCGCTGAGAAGGCGGCGGACGACGGGTGGAGAGAGCTTCGCCTGGAGGCGAGCACCTGCGGCGCCGCCGACGATGCTCGCGGCGAGCACGACCGCGCCGAGGTGGAGGTCGAGGCGGTCCTGCAGTGCGAACACGATCAGGGCGGTCGACGCGGTGACGCCGACGGTGAAGGTCGTCGTCGGGGCGGAGACCTTGATCGGCACTCGCATCACGTCGGTCATCACCGGCGTCTTGATGAATCCGCCGCTGACACCCGAGACGCCCGCCACGAAGCCTGACCCAGCGATCGCGCCGAGCGCCACGGGCAGGCGTGACGCGCGGTACGGCACCACCTCGCCGTCGAGCAGGTACGCGCCGGCGAGCTCGCCGCGCCACTCGCCGACCGCGGAGGCGGGGAAGCCGGGTACCGGCCGGTTCCGGAGCCCACGCCGCACCAGGTTGGCGATCGCCGCGGCCGCGGCCACGAGCGCGAGGCCGTATCGCAGGAGCTCGTCGTTCGCGCGACCGGCGACGATCGCACCGACGACGGCTCCGGCCGAGGCGAACACTTCCAGGCTGACGGCCATGCGGTGGTTCACGGTGCGCTCCTCGAGGTGCCGTGCGGCCGCCGCCAGTGACCCACCGGCGACAGAGAGAAGGCCCAGCGGAGCCGCGGCCGCAACGTCGGTGCCCGTCACGGCGAGGATCGGCACGAGCAGCACCGCACCACCCATGCCTCCGACGGCGCCGAAGGCCGCGGTGAGAAACGCTGCCAATGCGATGAGCGGCTCGCTCACGAAGAAGTCGACGCTCCTACGGCGCCGCGATCGGCAGCTCGAGGAGGTGCGGCCGCCCGGACTCGTACGCCGCCTTCGCCGCGTCGGTCACCTCAGCCGCCCTCTCGACGCGCGTCGCCTCGACGCCCATCGAGCGGGCGAGGGCGACGTAGTCGACCGGCGGATCGTCGAGATCCATCCCGATCATCCGTCCTGTTGCAACCGAGCTGCCGTTCATCCGCCGGAGGAAGTTCTTGAGGATCAGGTACTGGCGGTTGTTGACGACCGCGAACACGACGGGCAGGTCGAGGTGGGCGGCGGTCCACAGCGCCTGGGGCGAGTACATCGCGGAGCCGTCACCGACGACGCAGACGACGGGTTCACGGTTGCGAGCCAGCGAGACGCCGACCGCGGCGGGCATGCCCCATCCGAGCCCGCCGCCGCGGCAGAAGAACCACTGCCCGGGACGTGATGCCGTGTGGAACGAGCGCACGGCTCCGCCAGTGGTTATCGCCTCGTCGACGACCGTGACGTCGTCGGGCAGTCCGGCGAACAAGGCATGAGCCATCGCGTTCGGAGGCATCGGCACCGAGTCGTACGAGAGAAGCGCGGCCTCGGCGAGCTTCCGCCGGCCGTCGGCGGCGGCCGTCGCAGCAGCGGCGACACGCTCCCCGGCCGCGCCGAGGTCGACGAGCTCGCGCACGAGCGGGACCAGCGCCTCGAGGCTCGCGCGGAGGTCGCCCGACGCGCCGAACGCGACGGCGTACGTCCGGCCGAGCGCGTGAGCGTCGGACGCGAGATGGAGGATCTCCACGTGCTCCGGCACGACCGGGCCCGGGGTGTACGGGTATGTCTTGAAGAGCTGGTCGCCGATCGCGAGCACCCGCTCGAACGGAGCGAGCGTCGAGCTCAGCACCGCGCCGAACGGCGCCAACGCACCCCGGTACAGCGGGTGGTTCGTCGGGAACACGACCGACCCGACGAGTGGGTTCGCGTACACCGCGCAGCCGATGGCCTCCGCCAGCTCGACCGCCGCATCGACCGCTGCGTCCTGCGCGACCTCGTCGCCGACGACGATCGCGAGCCGGTCGGGCGGCGTCGCGGCGACGATGGAGGCGAGCTCGTCGAGTCGCGCAGCGACCGAGCCGCGTTCGATCCGCGACGGCGCAGGCACGGGCGCCTCACCCGACTCGTCGAGGATGTGCATCGGCAACGACACGAACACCGGGCCTCGCGGTGGGGCCATCGCGTCGTGGAACGCTCGCCGGAGGACGGTGCCGAGCTCGTCGAGCGTGCGGACCTCGTGGGCCCACTTCGTCGTCGCCCGGGCCAGACCGACGAGGTCGCCCGACAGGAGCGGGTCGCTCGCGATGTGGCGGTAGTCCTGCTGACCAGCGGTGACGACCATCGGCGCGCCGTTCGCCATCGCGTTGGTGAGACCGCCGATGGCGTTGCCGACGCCGGCGGATGTGTGGAGGTTGACGACGGCGGGCCGCCCCGAAGCGCGCGCGTAACCGTCGGCCATGCCGATCACGCTCGCCTCCTGCAGGGCGAGCACGTACTCGATGTCTCCGACCGCCGCGAGCGCATCGATGAGCGGCAGTTCGGTGCTCCCCGGGTTGCCGAAGATGTGGGTGACGCCCTCGCTCCGGAGCACCTCGAGCAGCGCGTCGCGCCCGGTTCGACTCATGCGGCGGAGGCTACTGTCGCTGCCGGGAAGACCCGGGGGGAAGCACGTGTCGGAGTTCGATCTGGTCATCCGGAGTGGCACCGTCGTCGACGGGACCGGCGCCGCTCCACGCACGGCCGACGTCGCCATCCGCGACGGCGTCGTCGTCGAGGTCGGGACGGTGTCGGGCCGCGGCGCGCGCGAGGTCGACGCTGCGGGGGCGCTCGTCACCCCCGGCTTCGTCGACATCCACACCCACTACGACGGTCAGGCGACGTGGGACAGCCACCTGCAGCCGTCGTCGTGGCACGGCGTGACGACGGTGGTGATGGGCAACTGCGGCGTGGGATTCGCGCCGGTGCGTCCGAGTGATCACGACCGGCTCATCCAGCTCATGGAGGGCGTGGAAGACATCCCGGGCACCGCGCTCCACGAAGGTCTGTCGTGGGAATGGCAGTCGTTCGCCGAGTACCTCGACGCCGTCGACCGCGTGCCGCACGACATCGACGTCGGCGCACAGGTGCCGCACGGCGCGCTTCGGCTGCACGTGATGGGGGAGCGGGGAGCGAACCGCGAACCGGCCACACCGGACGACATCGCCCAGATGGCCGACATCGCCCGTGCTGCCGTCGAGGCCGGCGCGCTCGGCTTCAGCACGAGCCGCACGATGAACCACCGCACCTCCACCGGCGACTTCACGCCGACCCTCACCGCCGAAGCCGACGAGCTCGTCGGGATCGCGCAGGCGCTTGGCGCGGCCGGTCTCGGCGTGTTGCAGGTCGTGTCCGACTACCGCGACGTCGACGCCGAGTTCTCCATCTTCCGCCGGATGGCGGAGGAGTCGGGTCGTCCCCTGTCGACCTCCCTCGCCGCGATCCCGTTCGCGCCCCAGCAGTTCCGCCAGGTGCTCGATCACATCGCCAAGGCGAACGGCGATGGCGTGCCGATGGCCGCGCAGGTGGGTGCTCGCGCGGTCGGCATCCTCAACGGGCTGCAGTGCACGTTCCACCCGTTCCGCCTCAGCCCGCCGTACCAGGAGATCGCCGACCTGCCGTTGGAGGTGCGGGTCCGCCGGATGCGCGATCCGGAGACGAAGCGGCGGATCATCAGCGGCATCGACAAGGAGCGGTGGCCGCTCGCCACGCTGTTCGAGCTCGGCGACGACCCCAACTACGAGCCGACGCTCGACGAGACCGTCACCGCTCGAGCCCACCGCATGGGCCGCGACCCGTGGGACCTCCTCTACGACCTGCTGCTCGGCGACGACGGCAAGGCGATCCTCTACCAGCCCTTCCTCAACTACGTCGACGGCAGCCTCGACGTCGTGCACGAGATGATCGACAACCCGTACACCGTCCCCGGTCTCTCCGACGGCGGCGCGCACGTCGGGTCGATCTGCGACGGCAGCTTCCCGACGACGCTGCTCGTCCACTGGGGACGCGACCGTCCGGAAGGTCGGTTCCCGATCGAGTACCTCGTCCGCCAGCAGTGCCACGACACCGCCCGCACCGTGGGGTTGCTCGATCGGGGCGTGATCCGACCGGGGTACCGCGCCGACGTCAACGTCACTGACTTCGACAACCTCCGCCTTCGGAAGCCCGAGATGCACTTCGATCTGCCGGCCGGTGGCAAGCGCCTGCTCCAGCGGGCAGAGGGTTACCTGCACACGTTCGTTCGCGGGGTCGAGACGTACCGCAACGGTGAAGCGACGGGCGACCTGCCCGGGCGACTCGTGCGGGGTGCGCAGCCGGCTCCTCGCTGATACATCGCAGCGATACATCGCGACGGTCCGTGTGGCAGACGCCACACGAGGGAACGCTCGAGGCATGGACACAGGAACCGTCATCGCCATCGTCGTCGTTGTCGCGGTCGTCCTGATCGGGCTCGCCTTGTGGGCCGCGACGAGGAACCGCACGCGCCGCGAGGAGCAGCACCGACGCGACGCCGACGAGCACCGCCGCATGGCCGAGGTCGCCCAGATCGAGGCCGATCGGCGCGCCGCCGAAGCCGAGGCTCGCGCTGCACGCGCGAAGCAGGAGCACCTGCAGGCCGAGCAGGAGCGGATGGAGGCCGAGCGCACCCGGCAGGAGGCGATCGATCTGCGCGACAAGGCCGACTCGCTCGACCCTGACGTGTCCGACCGCACCGGCGGCCGTGAGGGCGACGACTACATCGACGCCGACATGCGGAGGGGTCGCACCACCAACTGACCGCCCGTTCATCGGGACAGGGACGTTCGCCTCTGGCGCGTGACGCGTCAGAGGCGGACCGTTGCTGTCGATGACATATTCGGGCTCGACTCCAGAGGATGTCGTGGTCCGCCACGGACCCCGGCCAGGAAAACTCGTGCTGGCGGTGATCGGTGCGTTCCTCGCGTTGGTCGCCTTCGGCACAGGAGCCGCCGGAGGTGTACTCGTCTGGGCCCACACGACCCAGAGAGACTCCGCCGGCTTCTACTCCACGAACACCGAGCGGTTGCAGACCGACTCGTATGCGCTCGTCTCCGAGCGTGTCGACTTCGGGACCCGTGTCGGTGACAACGAATGGACCCCATTCGACGAGCAGCGCGGCGACCTGCGCATTCGCGCTCGATCGGCCGACGGCAGAGCGGTCTTCATCGGCATCGCTCGCTCGGCCGACGTCGAGCGCTACCTGCGGGGCGTTCCGCTTGCGATCGTTCGTAGCGGTGACGGGATGCCGTTCGATCCCGCGTATCGCTTCGTCGACGGTTCGGCGCGACCGGAGACCGACCCGATCAACGAGTCGTTCTGGTTCGCAGCAGCGAGCGGGACCGGTCGCCAGTCGGTGACGTGGGACGCGGAAGCAGGATCGTGGACGGCTGTCGTGATGAACGCCGACGGTTCGCCGGGCGTCGTCGTCGACGCGGCCGTGGCCGCACGCACGGCGCTGTTGCTCCCGGTCGGGGTCGGGCTGCTCGCGTTCGCCGCCCTCGCGGCGTTCGCCGGTGTCGCTCTCGTGCTCGCGAGCGCGATGTCAGCAACCAAGACGCTGTACCACCACCCCATCCCGACCCCCGTCGTCGAGGGGTCGTATCCGGTCCGGGTGAACGGTCACCTCGATCTCGAGCTCAGCCGCTGGAAGTGGCTCGTGAAGTGGTTCCTCGTGATCCCTCACCTGCTCCTGCTCGGCCTGCTGTGGCCCGTCGTGGTGGTGGTGACGCTGGCCGCGGCCGTGGCGATCGTCGTGACGGGCCGGTACCCGCGCGCGCTGTTCGACCTCAACGTCGGCGTGATGCGATGGACGTGGAGGGTGACCTTCTACGCCTTCACCCTTGGCACCGACCGCTACCCGCCCTTCTCGCTCGCTCCGGATCCGTCGTACCCGGCCGATCTGACGGTCGAGTACCCCGTGCGTCTCTCGCGCGGGATGGTGTTCGTGAAGTGGCTGCTGGCGCTGCCGCACTACCTCGTCATCGCCATCTTCGGCGGCCTCGGGATGGGCATGTGGCAGTGGGGTGACGACCGGTTCGCCGGGTTCGGGACGGGCCTCGTCGGCCTGATCGTGCTCGTCGCGGCGGTCGTCCTCACTCTCTCCGGGCGCTACCCGCAACAGCTGTTCGACGTGGTAATGGGCATGCAGCGCTGGTCGTACCGGGTGTACGCCTACACCGGGCTCATGACCGACGAGTACCCGCCGTTCCGCTTCGACGGAGGCGGCACCGACCCGGGATCGATGCCAGAGAGCGCGCCCGTGTCGCCTGTCCCGTCCGACGACCTGACCCCGACGTGGTGACGCCATGACGACGCTGGTCACCGCTGCTCCGGCGCGCAACGCCGGCGCGCCCGCGACGAACGCTCCCGCCGTCGAGGCGGCGGGAGCCACGAAGGTGTACGGGAAGGGGTCGACGGCGGTGCGTGCGCTCGACGCCGTCGACGTCGTGTTCGACCGTGCCCGGTTCACCGCCATCATGGGACCGAGCGGCTCGGGCAAGTCGACGCTGCTGCACTGCCTCGCAGGGCTCGACGCCCTAACTGCCGGGCGCGTACTCATCGGCGGCGTCGACCTCGCCACGCTCAAGGACGCCGAGCTCACGAAGCTGCGCCGCGAGCGCGTCGGGTTCGTGTTCCAGTCGTTCAACCTCGTGCCGACGTTGACAGCAGAGGAGAACATCCTCCTGCCGCTCGCGCTCGCCGGCCGCAGGCCCGACCGCGACTGGTTCGACACGATCGTCACCGCCGTCGGCATCGCCGAGCGGCTCCGGCACCGTCCGTCCGAGATGTCGGGCGGCCAGCAGCAACGTGTCGCCGCGGCGCGTGCCTTGGTGACGAGGCCGGAGGTGATATTCGCCGACGAGCCGACTGGCAACCTCGATTCGAAGGCGGGCGCCGACCTCCTCGCGTTCCTGCGCACGGCGGTCGACGACCTCGAACAAACGATCGTGATGGTGACCCACGACGCGAACGCGGCGGCTCGAGCCGACCGGGTGGTGTTCCTCGCCGACGGGCGGATCGTCGACGACATGGATTCGCCGAGCCGCGACACGATCCTCGATCGCATCCGGGAACTCGGGCGTTGACATGCTCCGCGCCACCTTGCACTCACTCATGTCACGTCGGGCGCGGCTGGCGAGGACACTGCTCGCGGTCGCTCTAGGCGTCGCCTTCGTCGCCGGCACCTACGTGCTCACCGACACCATCGACAAGGCGTTCGGCGACGCGACGAACTCCGGCAGCGACGCGATCGACCTGATCGTGCGCAGCCGGTCGGTGTTCGACGCCGGCGCGACCAACTTCAACGAACGAGACCCGCTGCCCGACGAAACGATCGAGGTTCTCGCCGGTGTGCCCGGCGTGAACGCCGCGTACGGCGCGGTCGAGGGGTACGCCCAGATCGTCGGCCGCGACGGCAAGGCCATCCAGCCGATCGGGCCGCCGACCCTCGGGGTCACCTGGCAGGGCTACGAGGCCGACCAGATGACGAGCGGCCGTCCGCCCGCTGGTCCTTCCGAGGTGGTGCTCGACGAGGCGACGGCGTCGTCCGCCGGCTACACGGTCGGCGACCGCGTGCGGATCCTCTTCACCGGCCCGGCGCGGGAGTTCGCGATCGTCGGCCTGTTCTCCTCCGAGAACACGTTGGGCGCGACGATCTCGATCTTCGACCTGCCGACCGCTCAGGATGTCCTCGGGCGCCCGTCTGCGGTCGACACCGTGCAGGTTGACGTCGCGCCGGGCGAGGACGTCGGCGCCGTTCGACAAGCGGTCAAGCGGGCACTGCCGGGCAACGCCGAGGTGGTCACCATGCAGCAGGTCCGCGACGAGTGGGCCGACTCGTGGAGCGAGGCGCTGTCGTTCCTGACGACGCTGCTCCTCGTGTTCGCCGCGATCGCGTTGTTCGTCGCGTGGTTCATCATCCGCAACACCTTCTCGATCCTCGTGACCCAGCGGACGAGGGAGCTCGGGCTCTTCCGTGCGATCGGCGCGACGAAGCGTCAGCTCGTCGCTTCGGTGCTCGCCGAAGGGCTCGTGGTCGCAGCGATCGCATCGGCGATCGGCCTCGTCCTCGGCTTGGGTGCCGGGATCGGCCTGCTCGCGATGTTCCGAGCCTTCGGGTTCGACCTGCCGTCGACGACGCCGGTCGTGGCGGTGCGGACGATCGTGGTCGGCGTGGCAGCGGGACTGCTCACGACCGCGTTCGCCGTGATCGCGCCGGCGATCAAGGCGAGCCGGGTCCCCCCGGTGGTGGCGATGGCCGGCGCCGCTGAGGAGTGGGTTGGATCGTTCATCCGGCGGATCGCTGCGGGCGTGACGAGCGCCGTGATCGGCGCTGCCGCCATCGCCTATGGGCTGGCTGGCGATCCGTCGCAGCCGATGGCGTTCGTCGGGCTCGGATCGCTCGTGTTGTTCGTCGGCGTCGCGGCGGCCGCTCCTGCGCTCGCCCGGCCGCTCGCCGCGCTCATCGGCCGCCCGCTCGTGCGTGCCGCCGGGGAGCCGGCGTTGCTGGCGCGTCAGAACGCGGTGCGCGACCCGCGCCGCACGGCGGCCACTGCCGCCGCGGTGATGGTCGCCCTCAGTCTCGTCGGCGTGGTGTCGATCGTCGCCGCGTCACTCAAGGCGTCGGCGCTCGACGCCATCGACGACGAGATGAAGGCCGACCTCGCGGTGACGCCGAAGGGAGCCATGGGCTTCGGTGCTTTCAGCGAAGACGTCGGCAAGCGGCTGGCCGAGGTCGACGGCGTCGACACGATGGCCGCGCTGAGCAGCGGGATGGTCGGCCTCGACGGCGCGGCCCGCATGGTCGACGGCATCGACGCCTTGGCGGTGATCGAGGTCCTGGCCGTCGACGAAGGGTCGCAGGCGGCCTTCCGGAACCTGCGTGACGGGGTCCTGGTGCACCGCGATCTCGCCGCCGAGCACGGGTGGAAAGTCGGAGACAAGATCCTCCTGACCTTCGCCAAGACCGGAGATCAGGCGTTCCGCGTCGACGGTGTCTTCGGCGGAGGGCTCATCGACCAGAACGATTTCTTCGTCACCCGGAAGACGTACTCCGCCAACTTCGCGCAGACGCTCGACAACGCCGTCTACCTGACCTTCGCCGAGAGCGCCTCGTTCGACGACGTCCGGGCACGCGTCGACGCGGCGTTGACCGAGTTCCCGAACGTCGAGATCCGCGATCAGGAAGAGGTCAAGGCCGGTGCTGCGAAGCAGGTCGACCGCCTGCTCGCCATGGTCTACGCGCTGCTCGCGCTGTCGCTCGTGATCGCGTTCGTCGGCATCGGCAACACGCTGGCGCTCTCGGTCGCCGAACGGACGAGGGAGCTCGGTCTCCTGCGAGCGGTGGGCATGACCCGGGCGCAGGTGCGCACGATGGTGCGCTCGGAGGCGTTCCTCGTGGCGCTGCTCGGTGTCGGCCTCGGCGGAGTGCTCGCCGTCGGGCTGGGCTGGGCGATCGTTCAAGCCCTCGCCGACCAGGGCATGACGGCCTTCGAGATCCCGGTCGTCAGCCTCGGGATCTACGCAGTGGTCGCTGCGATCGCCGGCGTGCTGGCGGCGGGTGGCCCTGCGAGGCGCGCAGCGAAGCAGGACATCCTCGAGGCCGTCGCGACCGCGTGATCATGCGGCGGTGATCAACTCGAGCGAGACGTACGACGAGCGGTGAGACAACCGAGCGACCGTGTGATGTGCGGTGGTGACGACGGTGGTCGTCACCACCGCGTCCTCGCCGGCCCACTCGACCAGCAGTTGCGTCAGCGCCTCGGCCATCCACGACGACTCGGGAAGCTCGAGACGCAGCGAGACGGGCTCACCCTTCGCGGGCCACACGCCTTCGCCGTCGGTCGCAGCGACGAGGCCGTCGAGCACGATCGTCTCACCGTCGTTCGCAGCGGCGGCATGGACGAGGCGCAGGACCGCCTCCGATCGGCCCGTCGGGCGGATCAACCTCGGCATGCATCTTCCGATCGGCACACGCCGTTCATCCCGTAGGGACCTTCGGCCCTTCTTCAGGGGATCACCAGCGAACGCGGCGCCGAGGTGGCGCGGCGCGCCTACCGTCGCGGTGTGACTGCGAACGTCCGACTCGGGATCGAAGCAGGAGCGCCCGGTGTCGACGCTGTCCTCGCCGACGGCGGTGTCGTCCGTGTGCGGCCGATCGAGCCAGGCGATGCCGACGCTCTCGAGTACTTCCACGAGAACCTGTCGTTCGAGTCTCGCTACTTCCGCTTCTTCTCGCCGCACCCGAAGCTGCGGCCGGAGGAGGTCGAGCGCTTCACGAACGTCGACGGTGCCGACCGGGTCGCACTCGTCGCGACGGAGGCGGGGCGTCTGATCGCGGTCGGGCGATACGACCGCCTCGACGATCCGACCGAGGCGGAAGTCGCGTTCGTGGTCGCCGACGCGCACCAGGGACGTGGCCTCGGGTCGCTCCTCCTCGAGCACCTCGCTGCGGTCGCCGGACGTCACGGCGTCACCCGCTTCGTCGCCGAGACGCTGCCGTCGAACCAGCGGATGTTGCGCGTCTTCCGTGACACCGGCTTCCCCGTGAAGACGTCGATCGACGAGGGTGTGGTTCACGTCGAGTTCCCGATCGACCCCAACCCGCGGTCGCGGGAGGTCAGCGAGTCGCGCGAGCACCGGGCCGAGTCGCGTTCGATCCGGCGGCTGCTCGCGCCGCGGGCCATCGCCGTCATCGGAGCGAGCCGAGACCGCGAGAGCGTCGGCCAAGCGGTGTTCCGCAACCTGCTCGCCGGCGGCTTCTCGGGACCCGTGTACCCGGTGAACCCCGGGGCTGGCCACGTGGCGAGCGTGCGAGCGTTCGACTCGGTGCTCGACGTGCCGGGCCCGGTCGATCTCGCCGTCATCGGCGTGCCGACCGCAGCCGTGGCGGGCGTCGTCGAGGAGTGCGCGCAGAAGGGCGTCACCAGCCTCGTCGTCCTGTCGACGGGGTTCGCCGAGTCAGGACCGGACGGAGCCGTCGAGCAGGAACGCGTCCTCCGGCTGGCGCGGAGCCACGGCATGCGGCTCGTGGGTCCGAACGCGATCGGCATCGTCAACACCGAGCCCGACGTGGCAATGAACGCGACGCTCGCGACGTACGAGCCCGTCCCCGGCGTCGCGGGCTTCCTCTCCCAGAGCGCCGCCCTCGGTATCGCCATGCTGGCGACGGCGGCCGAGACCGGACTGGGCGTGTCGAGCTTCGTGTCGGTCGGCAACAAGGCCGACGTCAGCGGCAACGACCTCCTCCAGTTCTGGGAGGACGATCCGCGGACGGAAGTGATCCTCCTCTACCTCGAGTCGTTCGGTAATCCCCGCAAGTTCGGGCGCCTCGCTCGCCGCGTCGGACGGAAGAAGCCGGTGGTCGCGGTGAAGGCCGGCCGCCGCTCCGACGCTGCGGCCGACGCCTTGTTCCACCAAGCCGGTGTGATCCGCGTCGACACCGTGCAGCAGATGTTCGACGTCGGCCGCGTCGTCGCGTACCAACCTCTTCCCGAGGGGAACCGTCTTGCGATCATCACGAACGCGAGCGGGCCCGCGCGCATGGCCGAGGACGCGTGCGGCGCCGTCGGCCTCGAGACCGCAGGACCCTTCGTCGACCTGTCGCTCGCCGCACGTCCGGACGACTTCGGCCGCGCGATCGACGATGCGCTCGCGGCGGGTGGCGCCGACGCGCTGCTGGTGATCGCAGCGCCCACTCGGACAGCCCCGGCCGCGGCGGTCGCCGATGCCGTGGCGGCCGCGACGGCGACGTGCCGCCTGCCCGTCGTTGCGACGTTCCTCGCAGCAGAGCAGGAGCCGCCCGCGCTGCGGTTCAGCGACGCCCGCCGCATCCCGTTCTTCCGGACGCCGGAAGAGGCGGTGCACGCGCTCGGGAAGGCGGCGGGGCACGCCGAGTGGCGCCGGCGACCGACCACCACGACCGAGTTGACACGGATCGACGCCGACGCTGCTCGCGCGGTGATCGAGGCTGCGGTGAGCGGCTCCGAATCGACCGTGGCCCTCGCGCCCGCTGACGTGACTGCCGTGCTCACATCGTTCGGTGTCGAGTTGAGCGAGGTCGGGCACGGTCCGGTGACGCTCGACGCCGGCATCGTGCAGGACCCCGCGTTCGGTCCGCTCGTCACCCTCGCTATGGGCGGGCGCACCGCAGGGCTGATCGGCGATCGAGTGGTGCGAGCGGTTCCGCTGACCGACGCGGATGCAGGCGACCTGTGGCGAGGCCTCCGCACCGCGCCGTTGCTCACCGGCTACGACGGGCTGGAGCCCACCGACACCGCAGCGCTCGAAGACCTGCTCCTCCGACTCGGCGCGATGGCGGACGCGCTGCCCGAGATCGTCGCCCTCGAACTGTCGCCGGTTCGCCCGACGCCGGCGGGTGTCATGGTCGAGGGCGCCACGATCGAGGTGAGCGCGTCGGCTGCGCCTGCGATCGACGCGATCCGCCGTCTGCGCTGACCCGAGCTCGCGACGTCAACGGCGAGCGCGCGGAACCGTGCCGATCGCCTCCGCAGCACGAAGGTGGGCGAGACGGCCGGCGTCGTAGCCCGCCCATTCGGTGAGCACCTCGTCGGTGTGCTGAGCGAAGGCCGGTGCAGGCCGTGTCGAGGCGACGGCCCGGCCGTCGATCCGCACCGGGAGCGCGACGTATGCGCGGCGCCCGGTGACCGGATGCTCGACCTCGTCGAGGAGCCCGCGCTGCTCGAACTCGCCCGACCGGTATCCGGTCCGGAACGTGTGGCAGCGCATGGCCCGGGCCCCGTCGAGGTGGACCAAGGCCTCGACGACCTGCACCACGGATCGGGTCGACGTCCACTCCGCCATAGCAACGTCGAGCGCCTCGCGGTGAGCCAGTCGCTGCTCGATCGACGTGGTGGCGAACGGTGCCAGAGGCTGCGCCACCGAGGCGAGGGCGTCGAACGACTCCTCGTCGACGACGACCGCGACGTATCCATCGGTCGTCGGGTACACGCCGGACACGCACGTCCTCGGCTCCCCGTTGCCGAGTCGCTGTGGCTCGCGTCCGGTGATCGAGCGCAGGGCGATCCCCTCGCCGTACTGGAGCCACGTCGTCTCCTGTTGTGAGAGGTCGATCGTCGCCCCTCGCCCCGTCCGCTCCCGCTCCGTCAGCGCGGCGAGCACCGCGACGCTGCCGTGGATGCCGGCGACCGCGTCGGGGTAGTACGTCGTGCTCGCCCGAGCGCCTTCGTCGCGGTAGCCGAAGCGAGCGCTGAAGCCGCCCATCCCCTCCATGAGCATCCCGTAGCCCGGCATGTCTCGGTACCGACCCGTCGCGCCGAGGGCAGGCATGTTGGCGAACACGAGCCCGCGCTCGACCGCCGCCTGCACCTCGACGTCGATCCGGCGGTCGGCGAGCACCGAGTACGTCATGTTGGCGACGAGCACGTCGGCCTGCGCGAGGAGGTCGAGGAACGCCTCGCGCCCATGCTCCGTCGCCAGGTCGATGGAGACGCCGCGCTTGTTCCGGTTCAGGCTGTTGAACAGCGCAGCGGCGTCCCACGTGTACTCGCCGGCGTCGACCCCCTCCGGGACGTCGACGCCCGCATCGCTCCAACGCAGCCGCGTCCGCCACCCGTCGGGATACCGGCCTGCCTCGACTCGCACCACGTCCGCACCCAGCGCGCCGAGGAACCGCCCGACGAAGGGGCCGGCCCAGGCCCACGTCAGCTCGAGCACCTTGAGCGCGCTCACGTCGACCCCACGCACACGGCCGGACCCGGCGCGGTCGACGTCGAGATCGAGCTCGGCGGCGTCTTGGCCGGACGACAGGGTCACCGGCTCGCCCTCCACGATCGACTCCGATCGCCACGGCCTGCCGGGGACGACCGCGCCGGCTGCCGCTCCCTCGACCGCCGACAGGAACCGCCGCTCCGCGAGGTGGGGATCGTCGAGCGCATCGCCGGCGGTCATGACCATGGCGGCAGCCCATCCGGCGTCGAGCGCGGCGTGGAAGATCTCGTGCTTAGTGCGCTCGTCGTACCAAGGCTGGAGCTCCGCGCGGAGAAGCTCGCGGTTGGTCCACCGCATCCGCCACGAGAAGCGCTCGTCGTCGCGGAGGTCGGGCCGGCCGTACACCTCGCATTGGAGGTCCCAGTCGATGGCTCGCACGGTCCCCGGGATGACGTGACCATCGGCGCAACGGAACGCGCCCGACGGAAACGCGCCGACCTGGAACCCGGCTTGCTTCGATGCGCCGTCTTCTGCGCCTCCCGTCGCCGCCCCCCGAGCGGGCGCCGACGCCGGCTGCAGGTAGGCGCACGCGCCGCCCTCCACCGCCGTCAGCGCTGCGCCCACCCAAGAGACCTCGACGTGCACCGGTTTCGTCGCGTGCAGCAGGCCGAGCGCCGCCGCCGCCAAGTAGCCGCCCGCGAGGTACTGCGATTGCCAGCCTGGGAACCGCAGCGGTTCGCGACCCTCGTCGCCCGTGGCAGACATGAGCCCCGACGCCGACTGGACGATCAGCTCGTCGGACGGAACGCCTGCGTCGTCGGCGGAGCATCCCCACGCCGTCGTCGACGCGATCACCAGCCGGCGGTCGAGGTGCTGCGCGAGCGCTTCGACGTCGGTCGACGACGCGCGGACTTCGGTACGCACGCGGCTGTCGACGACGATGTCCGCCCACTCGAGCAGGTCCGCGAAGCGGGAGCCGACGGAGCCGAGGGGGACGATCCGCTTTCCCGCGTTGAGGTGCACGAACAGCGGGCTCACCGGCGTGTCGGGCGGGTGATCGTCGACCGCCAGCCGGCGCGCCGGATCGCCACCGTCCGGCTCGACCTTCATCACCTCGGCCCCGAGCATCGCGAACAACCGGGCTGCGTACGGTCCTGACACCCCGGTCGCCAGCTCGAGGACCCGCAGCCCCGCGAGCGGCCCTCCCATGCTCGTAACGTAGGCCATCGACGTCGATCAGCTTCAGAACGTCAGGTACGAGCCTGCCCGCGTCGCCCGGGTGACGATGGCGCGGCCGGAGTACCGGAACGCGCAGTCGGCACAGCTCCTCAGGGAGCTCGATGCCGCCTTCTCTGCGGCAGCCGATGACCCGTCGGTGCGGGTGATCGTGCTGGCGGGCGAAGGCGACGCGTTCTCGTCGGGCCACGACCTCGGGACGCCGGAGCAGGCCGCATGGCGCGCCGCGCGCGACGCGGAGCGGCCGACGACGGAGGTGGAGGCGTCGTTCGTCTACTCGTGGGACCACTTCCTCACGATGTCGCTGCGCTGGCGCGACATCCCGAAGCCGACGATCGCCATGGTCCACGGCTGGTGCATCTTCGGGGGTTGGCTCGTCGCGTCGTCGATGGACCTGATCGTCGCGGCCGACGATGCGCGTTTCATGACCGCGATGCTCCAGTACTTCCCGCTGCCGTTCGACGTCGGCCCGAGGAAGGCGAAGGAGCTCCTGTTCGACGCGCACGAGATCGGCGCGGACGAGGCGCACGAGCTCGGGTTCGTGAACCGGGTCGTGCCTCGAGGCGATCTCGAGGCGGAGACCATGGCGCTCGCCGGGCGGATCGCCGAGAGCAACCCGTTCTACCTGCGTCTCGCGAAGCTGGCGGTGAACAACGCGCAAGATGCCATGGGCTTCCGCGCGTCGATGACGAGCGGCCACGCGCACTACCACCTGAGCGAGGTCAGCCAGCGGCAGTGGGCGCGCAAGAAGGCGCGCGAGCGGGGCGACGACGCGAACGGTGACGGGCTCGGTGGCGAGCCGCGCCGGATGCCGCTCGTCGACAAGATGCTGCGCCGCAGCGGCGAGAGCTGAGCCCTACGGAGCGTCGCGGAGCGCGTTGAGCGCGCCGATCGACATCTTCACGTAGACGTCCTCGAGCATCTTGCGCGAGTCGCGAGCCTGGATCCACCGCTCGAGGAGACCGCTGAGCCCGGCGATCATGATCGCCGCCGCGGCGACCGCCTTCTTCTTCGGGATGTCGAACTCGCGAGCTGCCATGTCGCCCCAGAACTCCTCGAGCGTCCGGTAGTAGTTGTTGCGTCGCTCGTTGTACGGCTGGTGGTCTTGGGTCTCGCGAAGGAGGGCCGCGAGCAACACGCCGCGTTCGGCGATGGCATCCATCCAGGCGCGGACGCTCGCCCGCACCTTGCCCTCGTAGTCGGACGCCTCCGCGATGCCCTGGGCGGCCCGTCGCTCGAGCGAGCGCGACTCGCGGTTGAGCAGTGCGAGGAGGAGCTCGCCCCGGTTCGCGAAGTAGGCGTAGCCGAGCCCCTTCGACACGCCGGCCGCTGCGGCGACGCCTTCCATCGTGACCGAGTCGACTCCGCCCTCGAGGATGAGCTTGGCCGCGACGTCGAGGAACTGCTCTCGCCGCTTCTCCCTGGGAAGGCGCGTGTGCGTCGGCTGGTCGCCGGTGCGGCTCGACACGCGCGCAGCCTACGACGACGGGTGTGGAGCGGGACGGGCTTTCCTCACTGGCACTTGCCGCTGCCCGGGCGACGCGGGGCGTCGAGGACCGGCTGGATCTCGCTGTTGTCGAGCGCGTACGCCGTGCCGGGTCGGTCGGGCGCGATCGCGAAGGCGACGCCGACCACCCGGCCCTGGGTGTCGACGAGCGGCGCGCCGGAGTCGCCGGGACGCAGAGCGGCAGCGAGGAACAGCACCTGCCGGCGGGTGCGACGCTCGCCGTAGATGTCGTAGCCGAGGGTCGGCGATTCGTTCCGAATCACTGCAGGCGCAGGTCGCGGCGTGTTCTGCCCGCCGGGGTAGCCGATCACCGCGCCCTCGGCGCCCACGGCCGCGTTCGCGATCGGGAGCGGGGTCTGGCCGAGGCCCGGCGCGCTCAACACCGCGAGGTCACGGTCCGGGTCGAAGGCGACCACCTGCGCGTTGACGAGGCGCTGATCCGGGCGGCGGAGACGCACGCGCGTGCTGCCCGCGACGACGTGAGCGTTCGTGATGACGGTGTCGGACGCGACCGTCCATCCGCTTCCTTCGTGGCGCGCGCCGCAGCCCTCGGTCTCGACGTTCACCGTCGAGCGCGCGACACGGGCGACGACCTCGGGCGACAGGGGAAGCTCCGACGGCGGCGGGCCCGTGTCGGGCGCTGGTCGCAGCCCCTCGAACACCTGCGGGAAGCGGTTCTCGCCGACGTACTTGCGGAGGACCCGCATCGCGTCGGGTGCGGTGGGCGTGGCTTCGTCGACGAACGACAGCACCTTCGACGACCGGGCAAGGCGCGACACCGTGCCGGGAACGTCGGCGACCACCGGCAGCAACAGCCACACGCCGACGAGCACGCCGACGGCGCCTGCCAGCGCTCCGCCGGCTCGGTCGATGCTCCGCGCAGGGCCAGGAGCGACGACCCGGCGGAGCTTGTGGCCGATGACCTCTCCGAGCGCGCCGCCGATCGCCGCACCCAGGAGGATCGCCGCGACGATCACGAGGAGCCGCGTCATCGCCGGCCCGCTGCCGACCGTCCGCATGATCGACGGCAGGAGGCGCATCGCGCCGTACATGCCGCCGAGCGTGCCGATCCAGGACGCCACGCGCGCGATCAGCCCCAGCTGCCATCCACCGGCTACCGCGCTGATAACCAGCACGGCGATGGCGATGTCGAAGACGTTCACGGAGCGGCGACGCTACCCAACGTGTCCGCGTTCGCCGGGACGGTGTGAGCCGGGGGCGACCTACAGGTCGACCAGGCGCTTCCCGTTTCGCGACGGGCGAGCGATGAGCAGCGCGGCACAGAGTGCAAGGAGAACGGCACCGACGATGCCTGCGGCCTCGACGCCGAAGAGCGCGATCTCCGCAGCGAGCATGCCGGCGAGCAACAAGAAGACGACGATCGCCATCAGGACCTCCCCACAGGTCGTCAGAATTGGTACCCGCCGCCAAGCCCGCTGAATCTCGCAGTACGAGTGCAGGAACTACGATCCGCGGCATACGACCGACTCCGACCAGATCGCACGACGACGCCGAACGGAACGGCGCAGCCGTCGACGGGCGCACGCGGCGGGCGCAGCGCACCCGTCAGGGCGTCATCGATGCCGTGCTCGCGCTGATCGCGGAGGGCGACCTCCGGCCGACGGCGCCGCGCATCGCCGAGCGCGCCGGGGTGTCGTTGCGGTCGGTCTTCCAGCACTTCAGCGATCTCGACGCGCTCTTCGTCGAGGCCTCCGACCGGGAGATCTCGCGGATCTCGAGCCGGGTCGAGACCATCGACCCGTCCGGCCCGCTCGATGCGCGCATCGAGGCGTTCGTCCGCCAGCGGGCGCGGGTGCTCGAGCAGGTGACACCGGCTCGACGGGCGGCGCTCCTGCAAGAGGCGACGTCGCCCGCCGTCGTCGAGGTGCGCGACCGCCTGCTCGCGCTCGGTCGAGAGGAAGTCGCCCGCACCTTCGAGCCCGAGCTCAAGACGCGGAAGCGGGACGATCGCGGCGAGCTCCTCGACGCACTCGATGCGGCCACCGGCTGGCAGATGTGGGAAGCGCTGCGGGCCCATCAAGGACTCGGCGTCGATCGCGCGAAGGCGGTCGTCGCCCGCATCGTGCGGGCGCTGCTCGCGTAGCGCGGCGTAGGTTGCCGAGATGAAGTTCGGGATCATGTTCGCCAACACCGGCTACGGCGTCACGCCGGACGGTGCCCGCTCCGTCGGCACCATCGCCGACGACCTCGGCTACGAATCGATCTGGACGGTCGAGCACGTCGTCGTCCCCTCGGAGTACGAGTCGACGTACCCCTACTCACCGTCTGGCCGGATGCCCGGAACAGAGGACGCGCCGATCCCCGATCCGCTCATCTGGCTCACCTACGTCGCGGCGGTGACGACGCGCGTGCGGCTGGCCACCGGGATCCTCATCCTCCCGCAGCGAAACCCGGTGATCCTGGCCAAGGAACTGGCGACGCTCGACGTGCTGTCGAACGGGCGGCTGACGCTCGGCGTCGGCATCGGCTGGCTCCGCGAGGAGTTCGAAGCGATCGGGGTGCCGTTCGAGGAGCGGGCGGCGATCACCGACGAGCACATCGAAGCGCTGCGGGTGCTCTGGCAGGAGCCGGAGCCGACCCACAAGGGCACGTACTCGTCGTTCGAGCGGGCGAAGATGTACCCGAAGCCCGTGCAGCCGGCGGGTCCACCCATCGTCGTCGGTGGCCACACCAAGGCCGCTGCGCGCCGGGCCGGGCGCATCGGCGACGGCTTTTTCCCCGGCAAGGGCTCGATCGACGACCTGATCGCGCTGTTCGACGTCGCCCGTGACGCGGCACGCGAGGCGGGGCGTGACCCCGAGGCGCTCGAGATCACCTGCGGCGCGCCGCCGGACGTCGACTACATCAAGCGACTGCAGGACAACGGGGTCTCGCGAATCGTCGTCCCGGGCTTCGGCATGAGCGACGAGCAGTACCGCCAGCTCCTCGGAGGCTTCGCCGACAACGTCATGGCGAAGTTCTGAGAGCACGGGTAGGGCAGGTCGCATGACGGAGTGGACCGAGCGCGTTCCGGGGCTCGACATGGAAGCCGACCGGCTGCTCGCCCAGCTCCCCGCCCTGCTCGCAGAAGCGAGCAAGCGGGCGGACGGCATCATCACGACGTCGCCGCTCGACGGCCGCTCGGTCGGCCGGATCGTGCGTCTCGCCGGGCTGGCCGCTCCGGAGCTCGGCGCCGCCATCCTGCCGCTCGTGCGCGGCGGGGCGTCCCGCTCCGTCGACGTCGGAGCCGCGATCGTGCCCGTGCTGTCGAAGCTCGCGCTCCACGGCGGTCCGACCTACGTGAAGCTCGGCCAGCTCATCGCATCGACGCGCGGACTGGCGCCGGAGTGGATAGCCGACGCCTTCGCCGGGTGCCGTGACGCCGTGCCGCCGGCATCGTCGCGCGACGTCGCCTCGCTCCTGATGGCGTCGGGGATCGACGAGCACGTGCGGTCATGGGAGCGACGGCCGCTTGCATCGGCGTCGGTCGCGCAGGTGCACGAGGCGACGCTGGCCGACGGACGTGAGGTCGTGATCAAGGTCCGTCGTCCCGGGATCGTCGGAACGGTCGCGGGTGACGCGTCGTACCTCCTGCCGCTTCTCCGCCTGGTCGAGTCGCGCGACGACCGCCTGCGCGTCGCGAACCTGCACGGCACGCTCGAACTGATGCTCCGCCTGTTCGCGCAAGAGGTCGACCTCCGGCTCGAGGCGGCGAGCATCGTCGAGATGGCGCTCGCGTTCGAGCGAGCGGGCATCGACGTGCAGATCCCGGCACCGATCCCGGGTCTCGTCACGAAGCGGGTGCTGGTGATGGAGCGCATCGACGGCGTGTCGGCCGCGTCCGACGACGCGATGCAACGCTTCGGCCACGCCGCGCACGACCTCGTCCGCCTCGCGGTCGCGGGTGTGCTGCACACCACGATGATCGACGGGATCTTCCACGGCGACCTCCACCTGGGCAACGTGTTGATCACGGAGCGCGGGCTCTCGTTGATCGACTTCGGGATCGTCGGCCGCCTGTCGCCCCGCCAGCGGAGCGCCCTCCTCGGGCTGCTGCAGGCCGCGATGGTGGAAGACCGCGACGCGCTCGTCGTGGCGCTCCGCGACTTCGGCGCGATGCCGCGCGGCGTCGATGTCGATGACTTCCTCGCGCAGCTTCCGCCGCCGCTCACGATGGAGCAACGCATGGCCTTGTTCGAGTCGGGAGACGAGCGGGTCATAGAGGAGCGGATGACGTCGATCGTGCGCGCGCTCACCGCCGCCGGGTTCCAGGTGCCACCCGAGCTGACGCTTTTCGCCAAGAACCTCGTCTACCTGAGCGATGCGATTCAGCGGCACGCGCCCGACATGGACGTCGTGTCCGAGATCGGGAACACCGTGAGCGCGGTGCTCGCGGCAGCGGTCGACGCGAACCGCGGCTGAAGCGGCTAAGCGGAGCGAGGCGTGGGTAGCGGCTCCCACGTCGTGTTCGCGCTGAAGCTGTTCGAACCCTTTCCTCTGGCATTGGTCGTCGTCGCCGTGGGCGTCCTCGCCGTTGCCGCGCTGCCCCGGCTGGTGCACGGGAGACCCATGTCGTTCCCGATCCCACTCGTCGGCCTCGGCGCGCTCGCGTTCGGCCTGCCGATCGGGCTCCCAGATCCCGACCCGCTCGCGTATCCGGCGGCCACCGAGCACCTGACCGAGATCGTCGTGATCGTCGCGCTGACGAACGCCGGCCTGCGCATCGACCGCCGAGTCGGGTGGCGCGCGTGGATGACGACGTGGCGGCTGTTGGGGTACGCCATGCCGCTCACCGTCGCCGCCGTCGCTCTGACAGCCCACGTGGTGCTCGGCGTCGATCTGCCCGCCGCGGTGCTGCTCGGTGCCGCGGTCGCTCCGACCGACCCGGTGCTCGCGGCCGAGGTGCAGGTGGGCGGGCCCGGCGAGGGTTCGGAGAACCTCGAGGCCGCGGAGGAGGAACCCGACGAGCCGGCGGAGGAGGACGAGGTCAGGTTCGGCTTGACCTCGGAAGCGGGACTCAACGACGCCCTGGCGTTCCCGTACACGAACCTCGCGGTGGCGCTCGCGCTTGCGGCCGCGTCGAGCGACTCCGGTGATGGTGACGGCGGGTTCGGTACCGGGTGGCTCGGAGAGTGGGTCGCGATCGACGTCGTCTACAAGCTCGCGGTCGGGCTCGTGGTCGGGATCGTGATCGGCCGGGTGCTGGCGAAGGCGATCCTCGCGATGCCGGCCTCGACGAAGACGGGCAAGGCGCTCACCGGAGTCGCCGCGGTCGCCGTCACCTTCGCTGCCTACGGCACCACCGAGGCGTTCGGTGGCTACGGCTTCCTCGCCACGTTCATCGCCGCGCACGTGCTGCGGCACAGCGACGCCGACCACGAGTACCACGCGAGCCTGGTGGTGTTCGTCGAACAGCTCGAGCGGCTGCTGATCGTCATCGTGCTGCTGGGCGTCGGCGGCTACCTCGTGCGCGACCTCCAGAACTCGCTCACCTCGAGAGTGGTGGTCTTCGCCGCCGTCGTCGTCCTCGTCGTGCGGCCCCTCAGCGCCGGGATCAGCCTCCTCGGCGGCCGAGGTTCAGCGGGTGAACGAGCCGCACTCGCGTTCTACGGCATACGTGGAGTCGGGAGCTTCTACTACCTCGCGTACGCGATGAACGAGGCCGACTTCGAGTCGCCGCGCACGTTGTGGACGGCGATGATGGTCATCGCGGTCGGTTCGCTGCTGCTGCACGGGCTCACGGCGTCGACCGTGCTCAAGGTGCTCGACGAGAAACGCGTCACGACACGTCCCGCCGCCTGAGAAGCTCGGCTGCGGCGACGGCGACCGCGGCGACCCATCCGACGAGCACGATGCCGCCGAGGGCGCGCGAGTCGAGCGCGCCACTCTCCTCGAGCCCTCCCGTGACGGCATCCGCCGCACCGGAGGGCAGCCACTTCCACACCGACGGCACCAGCAGTTGCAGGAGGCTGTCGACGACGAAGAGGTAGGCGATGCTCGCGACGAGCGCCACCACCTGGTTGCGCACGAGCATCCCGGTGCCGACACCGAGCGCCGCCCACGCCGCCGTCGTCGCGCCTGACGCCATCACGCCGCCGATGGCGTCACCGGCCGTGACTTCGCCGCCGACGCGGTCGAACGACACGAGGATCGCCGCACCCGCGGTCGCGACCGCTCCGGTGACGATCCCGTAGATGAAGCCGGCGAGCGCGCACACCGCGGTCTTCGCCGTGATGACGACGAGCCGCCTGGGCCGAGCGAGCAGTGTGGGTGTGATCGTCTGATGGCGGAACTCGCCGGCCGAGGCGAGAACGCCCAGTGCGAGCACGAAGAGCTGGGCCATGCCCCCGAAGGAGATGACGGTCTCCGCGGTGACTCCGGCATCGGACGGAGATCCGCTGCCGCCGGCGTTCTCGAGCGGGAGCGACAGGACGATCACGATGAAGGCGACCATCGCGACCGAAGCGACGAGCAGCCCCCACGTGGTGCGCATCGTGCGGAGCTTCAGCCACTCCGACTTCAGCTGGGGGATCACGACGTCGGCCCTCCGCCGACGAGCGAGAAGAAGACGTCTTCGAGCGACGACGTCACCGTCGTCAGCTCGTGCAGCACGAGTCGGGCATCCGCTGCCGCCTGACCGATGGCGGCGGAGTCGACGCCCGTGACCTGGAGGCATCCGGGCTCGCTCGTGTAGTCGACCGACGCGCCCGGCAGTGCGCTGAGGGCGTTGCCGAGCGCGCTCAGGTGGGGCGATCGAACGCGCACGAAGGTCTTCGCCCGAGCAGTCAGTTCCGCGATCGACGACTCCGCGACGAGGCGCCCCTGGGCGACGATCACGACGCGGTCGGCGGTCACGTTCACCTCGGAGAGGACGTGGCTCGACACGAGCACCGTGCGTCCTTGTTCGGCGAGCCACCGGAGCAGGTCGCGCAGCCACCGGATGCCGGCCGGGTCGAGACCATTCGCCGGCTCGTCGAGGATGAGCACCGCAGGGTCGGCGAGCAGCGCACCGGCGAGGCCGAGCCGCTGGCGCATGCCCATCGAGTACGCCCCGACCCGGGTGTGGGCAGCGTCGGCGATGCCGGTGAGCTCGAGCACGTCGTCGACCCTGCGCTCCGGCACCTCCATCGCCCTGGCGAGGATGCGGAGGTGATCGCGACCGCGACGACCGGGGTGGAACGCCGACGCCTCGAGCAACGCGCCGACGGTCCGGTGAGGAGCCGGCAGGTCGACGAACGGCTTCCCGTTCACCAGCGCCGCACCGCTGTTCGGCCGGACGAGGCCGAGCAGGGCCCGAAGCGTCGTCGTCTTTCCTGCGCCGTTGGGCCCGAGGAAGCCGGTGACCGTGCCGGCGTCGACGCTGAAGCTCAGGTCGTCGACGGCGACACGGTCACCGAAACGCTTCGTCAGGCGGTCGATCTCGATGGCCGCCACGACCATCGAAACTACAGGCGGGTCATGCGGTGGCGATCGCTGCCAGCACGTCGAGCTTCGCCGCGCGACGAGCGGGGCGGATCGCTGCGATCACGCCGCAGGCAGCGGCGAGAAGAGCGACGACGAGGAGCTGGCCGTACGGGATGACCAGCGACTTGAACCCCTCGTCGGCGAGGGCCTTCACCATCGCCCACCCGAACGCCGCACCGACCGCCAGGCCCATGGTCGTGCCGAAGAGGGCGATGATCACCGACTCCCAGCGCACTGACGAGCGGAGCTGGGTCCGGGTCATGCCGACCGCTCGAAGCACGCCGAGCTCCCTCGTCCGCTCGTGGATCGACAGAGCCAGCGTGTTGGCGATGCCGAGCAGAGCGATGACGATCGCCAGCGCCAGCAGGGCGTAGATCAGGCCGAGCATCTGGTTGATGTCGTCGGCCTGGGCGTCGATGTAGCCCTGGCGATCGACCACGTCGGCGTTCGCCTGCCCTGCGACCGCGGCGTCGATGGCCTTCCTCGCCTGCTCGGCCGAGACACCAGGTGCGGTCTTGACGTAGATCTCCCGGTCGAACCGCTCCGTGAAGTGCAGGTCATAGGCGGGCGTGCTGATGAGGTATCGGGGCGACAGGTCGCTCGCGTCGTAGATCGCACGCACGACGAGGTTCGTGTCGCCGGTGGCGGCGAACGCCGCCGGGATCGAGTCACCGACCTTCCACCCGTTGTCGCGTGCGACCGATTGGTGGATCGCGATGCCGTCGGTCCCGAGGCCGTCAAGGGAGCCGCTGCTGACGTCGACGTCGACGATCTCGGCATAGGCGACGGGATCGACCGCGCCGGTCATGACGCCCCTCTCGCCGATCTTCGCCGGCCCGATGCGGAGGCCGGACGCCGCGGCCACCTCCGGAAGGTTCTTCACCCGCTCGGCCACCGATGGTTCGAGGCCGCCGAAGCCGAACGTGCCCGACTGGATCACGAAGTCGCCGGCGAACTGATCGCCGATGATGTCGCTGATCGCAGCCTTGGCCGACGAGGCGAAGATCGTGATGAAGCCGACGAGGGCGACGCCAATCATGAGCGCCGCCGCCGTGGCCGATGTACGCCGCGGGTTCCGGATCGCGTTCTCCCGAGCGAGCGTCCCGGCCATCCCCCGGAAGGCGGGCAGCGGGCGCCCGATGGCGGATGCGACAGGACGAGCGATCACGGGACCCAGGATCGCCAGGCCGATGAACATCACGACGCCTCCGAGGCCGACGAAGACCTGAGGCTTCGAACCGGCGAGGAAGAGGCCGTAGAAGCCCGCCGCGGAACCGACGGCGGTGACGACGCCACCGAGAGCGATTCGCTTTCCGAGGTGGTCGTCCGTCTCGGCAGCGGCTTCCGACAACGCCGCGACGGGGGCCACCTTGGCGGCGCGGCGGGCGGGCATGAGCGCCGCGACCATCGTCACCACGACCCCGGTAACCAACGAGGTCACGATCGTCCCCGTGGTGAGGACGGTGCCACCGGCGGGGATGTCGATGCCGACCGCGGTCAGCAGCGCCTTGAGCGCCCCTGCCACGCCGATCCCGGCGACGAGCCCGAGCACGGATGCGATCACCCCGACAGCGAGCGACTCCACGACGATCGACTGCAGAACCTGGCGGCGGCTGGCCCCGACGGCACGGAGCAGGGCGACCTCTCGGGTGCGCTGGGCGACGAGGATCGAGAAGGTGTTGTAGATGATGAACGAGCCGACGAAGAGCGCGATGAGCGCGAACGTCAGCATGAAGGTCGAGAAGAACGACAGGCCTTCCCTGATGTCGCTCTGGTTCTCCGCCGTGATCTCGGCGCCGGTGCGGGCCTCGAGTCCGTCGGGGAGCGCAGCCTCGATGCGGCTGCGCAGCTCGTCCTGCGTGACGCCGTCGGCCGCGCGCACGACGATCGCGTCGTACTGCCCGGGTTCGCCGACATAGGCCTGCGCGGCTTCGAGCGTGTAGCCGACGAACGACGCGCCGCCGGGGCTGTCGGCGTTGCCGAACATGACGATGCCGACGACGGTCATCGGCGGGACCGGCCGAGCGGCGTCGAGCTCGATGACGTCGCCGACGGAGATCTTCCCGTCCTTGGCGCTGCCACGGTCGATGACGATCTCGTTGTCGGCTTCCGGAGCGCGACCTTCGACGACATCGAACGGGTTCAGGTCGTCGTCGTCGAGCCACGACATGCCGAACGTCGGGGCTCCCTGACCCGGATTGCCGATCGGCTTGCCGTCGGTTCCGGTGATCTGGGTGAAGCCCTGGATGGCGCCGGCGGCGAGCTCCACACCGTCGACGCTCTCGACGATCGGCAGCGCGCTCGCGTCGACACGACCGCGGACCTCGAACCCGTCGGACTCGACGGTGGACGCACGGCGCACCTGGACGTCCATGCCGGCGTTCACGTCGGCGAAGAGGTCGTCGAAGGTCGCCTGCACGGTGTCGGTCAGCACCAACGTGCCGGCCATGAACGCGACGCCGATGAGCACCGCGACTCCTGTGGTGACGAGCCGCAGCTTGCGGGCCCACAGGTTCTTGAGGGTGAGCGACAGCATGGCGGCCTCAGTTCCCGAACTGCTTCATGCGGTCGAGGACCCGATCGGCGGTGGGCTCGTGCATCTCGTCGACGACGCGGCCGTCGGCGAGGAACACGACGCGGCTGGCGTAGCTCGCCGCAACGGGATCATGGGTGACCATGACGATCGTCTGGTTGAAGTCGCGCACGGCGCGCCGGAGGAAGGAGAGGACCTCGGCGCTCGCGTGGGAGTCGAGGTTGCCGGTCGGCTCGTCGGCGAAGATCACGTCAGGGCGACCGGCCAGCGCGCGGGCGACGGCGACGCGCTGCTGCTGGCCGCCGGACAGCTCGCTCGGCCGGTGCGACAGGCGGTCGCGCAGGCCGACCGTCTCGATGACCGTGTCGAGCCAGGCCTTGTCGGGCGTGCGGCCGGCCAGCGCCGACGGCAGCGTGATGTTCTCGAGCGCGGTCAACGTCGGGACGAGGTTGAACGCCTGGAACACGAAGCCGATGCGGTCGCGGCGGACGATCGTGAGCTTCTTGTCGTTGAGGCCGGTGAGCTTCTGGTCGCCGAGCCACACCTCGCCGGAGGTCAGCTCGTCGAGGCCCGCCAGCGTGTGCATCAGCGTCGACTTGCCGGAGCCCGACGGGCCCATGATCGCGGTGAACGCACCCGCGGCGAAGTCGACGCTCACGTCGTCGAGGGCCGTCACCGACGTGAGGCCCTTGCCGTAGACCTTGGTCGCCCGTACGGCGCGGGCGGCGATGGCGCCGCTGACGGAGGCAGGCGCAGCGGGCGCTGGAGACGTCGTTGTGGTCATGCCAACCGAACGTACGGATGAGGCGGCCCGCCGTCGTCAGCCTGACCGGTGATCGTCGGTCGTCCTGTGGGACGACTCGGCCTCACCCTCGAGGTCAGCCGCCCGGTGTGATCAAGCGGTGTTCGTAGGCGAAGACGACCGCTTGGACCCGATCGCGCAGATCGAGCTTCATCAACACGCGGCCGACGTGCGTCTTCACCGTCGTCTCGCCGAGGAAGAGCTCGTGCGCGATCTCCGCGTTCGAGAGTCCTCGGCCCATCAGCGTCAGCACCTCGAGCTCGCGCTCGGTGAGATCTGCGAGCGCGGCGGGCGGCTCGAGTGGGTGCGCCGGCAGGCTCGACGCGAACCGGTTGATCAGGCGCTTCGTGATCGAAGGCGCCACGACCGCATCGCCGTTCGCCACCACGTGGATGGCGTTGATGAGGTCTTCCGGCGGCACGTCCTTCAGCAAGAAGCCGCTCGCACCGGCACGGAGGGCGTCGTACACGTACTCGTCGAGGTCGAAGGTTGTGAGGATGAGGACCCGCGCCGGCTTCTCGCCCTGGGTCAGCCGCGCAGTGGCGGCGACGCCGTCGAGGTTCGGCATGCGGATGTCCATCAGGATCACGTCGGGATCCAGGGTGCCGGCGAGGTCGATGGCCTCGTTGCCGTCGGCCGCCTCGCCCACCACTTCGAGGCCATCCTCCGACTCGAGGACCATCCGGAAGCCCTTGCGGAGGAGGGGCTGGTCATCCGCGAGGAGGACGCGGATCACAGTGCTGACTCCTCGCTCCTGGTCGCTTCGCTCTTCTCCCGCTCGGGTGCGCCTTGTCGCTTGCGCTCCGGGCGGCGCCTCGGCGACGACGCATCAGCCACCTCGGGCTCGAGCGGGATGCGCGCGACGACTTCGTAGCCGCCGCCGGGCCGTGGTCCGGCGCGGAGATCGCCGCCGTAGAGGGCGACGCGCTCACGCATGCCGACGAGGCCGTGTCCGCCGCCGAGCGAAGGGACGGCGGCAAGGCCCCGCCCGTCGTCCTCGACCCGAAGCTCGAGGCAATCGTCGAGGTAGCGGAGACGGACGTCGACGGTCGCAGGGCCTGCGTGCTTCAACACGTTCGTCAGCGCCTCCTGGACGATGCGGTACGCCGACAGGTCGAGACCGGCCGCGAGCTCCCGCGGATCGCCCTCGACGACGAGGTCGACCGTGAGACCGGCGTCACGGAACTGCTCGACCAGCGCATCGACGTGGCGGATCGTCGGCTGCGGCGCCCTCGCCATCGAGTCGTCCTGCTCCCGTCGCAACACGCCGAGCAGGCGGCGCATCTCGTCGAGCGCCTGCCGGCCGGTCGCCTCGATCGACGCCATGGCGTCCTTCGCGCCGTCGGGATCTCGATCGACGGTGCGACGCGCCGCCCCAGCCTGCACCACCATCACGCTCACGGTGTGCGCGACGACGTCGTGGAGCTCACGCGCGATGCGCACACGCTCGTCGTTGACCGCGGCCGCGGCGGCGGTCTCCTGCTCTCGCTCGAGCCGAGCAGCCCGTTCCTCGACCTCCGCGATGTACGCGCGCCGGTTCCGCATGTTGTCGCCGAGGATCCACGCGGTGGCGAAGATCACGCTGTTGAGGAAGAAGTCGACGATCGACAGCTCGCCATCCGCGGAGTCGACGTCGAGCAGGACGAGCAGGGGCATCATCACCACCGTCCCGACGAGGCCCCACCTCGCCTCCGCCCGAGTGCCGTGCGCGGCGATCGAATACACGGCGACGAGGAAGCCGAAGGCGAGGACACCTGTCGGGAAGCCGAAGATGCCGCCGATCGTCGCGACGACGCTCGCGCCGACGACGGCAGCGACAGGCTTGGTCCGGCGCCAGCCCAGTGGAACGCAGCCGGCCACCACGTACGCGAAGCCCAGCGGCCCGAACCCGCGCATGTCGCCCCGCACGTCGTTGAGCCCGAGCGCGAGCAGCTGCAGCGCGAGCAGACCGGCGACGAGCAGCCAGTCCGCGTGGCGGGGGTGGTCCTTCAGCCAGCGCACCTGGCGAGGGTACGACGCCGCGGAGTGTTCAGCGGGCCGAGACGTCGATGCTCGGTGCGTACGGGTCGAAGGCCCGCACCGCGCCGGCGACTCTCACGGCGGTGCGCTCGCGCTTGTCGCCCACCGCGTCGATCTCGACGAAGAGCCCTCCGTGCCGGCGCGTCACCGTCGCGATCGCGTCGGGTCCGGCGCACCGCTGTGCCTCGAGCGTGGCCACCCGGCTGTGATCGGGGAGCGACGCCGTCGCCGCCTCGACGGCGTCGGCCAGCGACTGACCCGCTCGAGGCCGAGTGTGGGCGAAGCGCAGGAACGGGTGCGTGCGGGCGGTGCCGGCGACCACAACCGGCAACCGCCGGCGAATGGCGCAGAACACGCCGTCGTCTCCGATCTGCGGCCGTACCCCCTCGTCCGTCCGCACGGTGACCGCCACGTCGATCGGCTCCGACTCGAGCGGGCACGCTCCACCCCGGAGCGCGCTGCACGCGAGGCCGAGGTCACGCTGGTCGTGACAGCGGTGGACGGCGTGGCCGTCTGCGTGCAGCGACGACGCCGCGAGGCCGGCGGCGGTTGTGACGGTCTCGGAGAAGAGGATGTGCACGTCATCGATCGTCCTCATCTGCGATGCAGGTGATCAGGGCCGAAGGTCCCGAAGGGGGCGGGCCGGTCGGGCTCGCGAAAGGGTCCGCTCGGACGGGTCGCAGGGGAGCAACTGCCGGGATGCTTGATCCTCATGGAAACCGAGACCAAGAGCGCCCCAGATCTGGGGATAGTGGGAGCGATCCTGGGCATCCTCGCCCTGGTCGTCGCGGTCGTTGCCGTCGGCTTCTCCCTCACCGGGGACGACGACGGATCGAGCATCAAGGCTGGCGGAGGATCGACCGAGGTCGAACTCGGCGACTTCTTCATCAAGCCGGCGTCGGCCACGGTCGCTGCCGGTTCGACGTTGAAGCTCGTCAACTCCGGGAACGTGCAGCACAACCTGAGCGTCGTCGACGAAGGACTTGCCTCGCCGATGCTCGACGCCGGGGCATCAGGCGAGCTGTCGCTGGCCGGTCTCGCGCCCGGTACGTACAAGATCCGGTGCGACGTTCCGGGTCATGAGTCTGCCGGCATGGCGGGTGAGCTCACGGTGACCGAGGGCGCCGGCGAGGTGGCGGCTGCCGCTACGGGCGGGCACTCGTCGGGCGGCCACGGCGACATGTCGTGGGAGGAGATGGACAAGTCGATGCTGGAGCGGGTGAAGGCGTTCCCGCAGGAGACGTCGGCCCACGGCGCCGAGGACATGGCGCCCAAGATCGTCGACGGGGTGAAGGTGTTCGACCTCACGGCGAAGATCGTCAAGTGGGAGCTCGAGAAGGGCAAGGTCGTCGAGGGCTGGACCTACAACGGCACCGTTCCCGGTCCGACGATCAAGGTCGACGTTGGCGACAAGGTCCGCATCAACCTCAAGAACGAGCTGCCGGAGTCGACGGGCCTGCACCTCCACGGCATCGAGAAGCTCGCCAACAAGATGGACGGCGTCCCCGACATCACTCAGGACCCGATCCATCCGGGTGAGTCCTTCAGCTACGAGTTCACGGCCACCGCTCCGGCAGTGGCGATGTACCACTCGCACCACAACGCGACGAAGCAGGTCGGCAACGGCATGCTCGGTGCGCTGATGGTTGGCCAGATCCCGCTGCCGGCCGGCTCCTCGGTCGACCAGGAGATCCCGATGGTGCTCAACGACACCGGCACGATCGGCTTCTCGCTCAACGGCAAGTCGTTCCCTGCAACGAAGCCCTACACGGCCAAGCTCGGCGACCAGATCCTCGTCCACTACATGAACGAGGGCGTCACCGGTCACCCGATGCACCTGCACGGCATGCCCGGCGTGGTCGTCGCCCGTGACGGCTACGGCTCACCGCCGCAGCGCCTCGACACGATCATGGTGAATCCCGGCGAACGGGTGTCGGTGCTCTACGACATCACCGAGCCCGGCGTCTGGGCCTGGCACTGCCACATCCTCCCGCACGCCGAGTCGTCGACCGGCATGTTCGGGATGGTGACGGCCCTAATCGTCGAGTGACCGTCAGGCGGGGGTGGGCTCCTCGAGGGTGACCTCGACGGAGGGGTCCCCGCCCTCGCCGACCGTCTCCAGCACGAGGTCGCCGATGACGCCGGCCTCGCGGAGATCCGCCTCGGCCGCTCGGATCGACTCGATCCGGGCGGCCGTGTCGCGTATCACCGCCTTCGTCACCGCCGTCTTCATCGACCGCTTCGCCCGCGTCTTGGCACCCCGGATCTCGCCGAGGGCCCACGAGATCGCGGCGATAGCCGTCGCATCGGCGCCCTCTGCGACGGCGAGCTCGTCGGCGGTGGGCCACGGCGCGCGGTGGATCGATCCCTCCTGCCACCACGACCACACCTCTTCGGTCGCGAACGCGATGAAAGGAGCGAAGAGGCGAAGGATCACCGACAGCGAGGTGCGCAGCGTCGCCAGCGCGGACGCGTCACCGCTGTACGCCCGCTGCTTGACGAGCTCGACGTAGTCGTCGCAGAAGGTCCAGAAGAACGGTTCGATCCGCTCGAGAGCTCGTGAGTAGTCGTAGTCCTCGAACGCGCGGGTGGCATCGGCGATGGTCTCCTGCAGGAGCGCGAGCAGCGCGAGGTCGAGCGCGTTCGTCGGCGCCGCGTCCGCAGGCGGGTCACCGAACTGGAGGACGAACTTCGACGCGTTGAGGATCTTGATCGCGAGCCGGCGCCCGATCTTGAACTGGTTGACGTCGAGCGTCATGTCCATGCCGGGACGACCCTGCGCGGCCCAGTACCGGATCGCGTCGGCGGAGTGGGCCTTGATCAGCTCGACCGGGTTGTTCGGGTCGTTGCCCTTCGACTTCGACAGCTTCTTGCGGTCGGGATCGGTGACGAAGCCCGAGATCGCCGCGTTGGCCCAGGGCAGCGAGTCGTGCTCCATGTGGGAGCGAAGCACGGTGTAGAAGAGCCACGTCCGGATGATCTCGTGAGCCTGCGGCCGAAGGTCGTACGGGAACACCTTGTCGAACAGCTCGGGGTCGTCGGCCCACCCGCCGACGATCTGCGGGCTGAGCGACGACGTGGCCCACGTGTCCATGACGTTGGGGTCGCCGGTGAACCCGCCCGGCTGATCGCGCTGGTCGTCGGTGTAGCCGTCGGGGACGCCGCTGTTCGGGTCGAGCGGCAGTTGCTCGAGTCGGGGGACGATCGGTGACTCCCACTCGACCTCGCCGTCGGCGGAGATCGGGTACCAGAGCGGGATCGGGACGCCGAACGGCAGCTGGCGGGTGATGTTCCAGTCGCCGTTGAGGCCGTTGACCCAGTTCTCGAAGCGGACGCGCATGAAGTCGGGCCACCACCGCAGCTCCTTGCCCCGCTGGAGCATCGCCTCACGAAGCTCCGGATCACGGCCGCCGTTGCGGATGAACCACTGGCGGTTGGTGACGATCTCGAGCGGGCGGGTGCCGTTCTCCCAGAACTTCACCGGGTGGGTGATCTGACGCGGCTCGTCGAGCAGCTCGCCGCTCTCGCGCAGGAGCTCGACGACCTGCTTCTGGGCCTGCTTCATGTTCTTGCCGACGATCGCGGTCCACGCCTCGTTGGCAGGGACGCCCTCGGGCGGCTCGCCGACGACGCGGCCGTCGCGGCCGACGATCGTCCGGACCGGCAGGTCGAGCTCTCGCCACCACGTGACGTCGGTGGTGTCGCCGAACGTGCAGATCATCGCGATGCCGGAGCCCTTCTCGGGATCGGCAAGCTCATGGGCCTTCACCGGGACCTCGACGCCCCAAAGCGGCGTCTTCACCGTCGACCCGAAGAGCGGCTTGTAGCGGTCGTCGTCGGGATGGGCGACGAGCGCGACGCACGCGGCGAGCAGCTCGGGGCGCGTCGTCTCGATGACGACGTCTCCCGCTCCGTCCGAACGATGGAACGCGATCTTGTGGTAGGCGCCCGGCTGCTCACGGTCTTCGATCTCCGCCTGCGCGACGGCCGTCTGGTACTCGACGTCCCAGACCGTGGGCGCCTCCGCGGTGTAGGCCTCGCCGCGCGAGAGGTTCTCGAGGAACCCCTTCTGGCTCGCCCTCGTCGCGCGGTCGCCGATGGTCGTGTACGTCTGATCCCAGTCGACCGAGAAGCCCAGCGTCGTCCAGAGGTCGAGGTAGCTCTTCTCGAGCTCGGTGGTGAGCTGCTCGCAGAGCATGACGAAGTTGGCCCGGCTGACGGGCACCTTCTGCTTCGCATCTGGGCCCGGCGGTTCGAATCCCGCGTCGAACGGGGTCGACGAGTCGAAGTAGACGCCGTAGTTGACGCTGACCCGACGGACGACGTTGAGGCTGTTGTCGTCCCACCCCATCGGATAGAAGACCTCCTTTCCCCGCATCCTCCAGAAGCGCGCCGTGATGTCGGTGTGGGTGTAGGAGAAGACGTGGCCGGAGTGGAGGGTGCCGCTCACCGTCGGCGGAGGCGTGTCGATCGAGTAGATCTCGTCGCGCGACTTCGTTCGGTCGAAGCGGAAGGTGCCGTCGTCGCGCCAGCGCGCCGACCACTTCGCTTCGAGCCCGTCGAGCGACGGCTTTTCCGGGACGATGGGAGCCATGACGCGCCCTAGCCTACGGGGGTGCTTCGCGTCTACGACACCGCAAAACGCTCGTTGGTCGAGCTGCAGACCCGGGAGCCCGGGAAGGTGTCGATGTACGTGTGCGGGCCGACGGTCTACGACGTCGCTCACCTCGGCCACGGCCGCCACCTGCTCGTGTTCGACGTGATGCGACGGTACCTCGCATGGTCTGGCTTCGAGGTGCAGTACGTCTCGAACGTCACCGACATCGAGGACAAGATCATCAACAAGGCGAACGAGGCGGGCATCTCGACAGACGAGGTCGTCGCCACGTACGAGGAGCAGTGGTGGACGCTCGTCGAGCGGCTCGGCTGCCGCCGTCCGGACGAGGTCCCCCATGCGACGGCCTACGTCGACCAGATGGTGGCCTACGTCGCCGAGCTGATCGACCGCGGGCGGGCCTACGTCACCGACGACGGCGTCTACTTCTCGGTCGAGTCGCTCGAGGGCTACGGGCTCCTCGCAGGGCAGTCGCTCGAGTCGATGCGGGTCGGCGGCGGCGAGCGCGAGATCGTCGGCGAGGGCGGCAAGCGCCACCCGGCCGACTTCGCGCTCTGGAAGAAGGCGAAGCCTGGCGAGCCGGCGTGGGAGTCGCCGTGGGAGCCCGGACGACCGGGCTGGCACATCGAGTGCACGGTGATGTCGCTCGACCTGCTGGGGGAGGGCTTCGACCTCCACGGCGGCGGCCTCGACCTCACCTTCCCGCATCACGAGAACGAGCGGGCCCAGGCGGTGGGCGCGGGTCGGGAGTTCGCCCGCCACTGGGTCCACCACGGGATGGTGCTGGCTGCCGGAGGCGAGGAGATGCACCGCTCGGCCGGCAACTTCGTCACCCTTGCCGACCTCCTCGACTCCCACGACGCGCGCGCCTATCGACTGCTCGTCCTCCAGTCGCACTACCGCGGGCCGATGGAGGTCAACGACGAGAACCTCGCCGCCGCGGAGGAGGCGCTCACCCGCTTCGACAACTTCGCACGGCGAGTGGGCGACCTGACCGGCGTCGAAGCCGACGCCGACGCGCTCGAGCGCTTCCGGGCCGAGATGGACGACGACTTCAACACGCCCCCTGCGATCGCGGTCGCGTTCGAGGCGATCCGCAGGGCGAACTCGGCCCTCGACGCGGGCGACACCGACACCGGGCGCCGCATCGGTGCTGCGGTCCTGGAGATCGGGCGGGCGGTCGGGCTCGAGCCCAGCCTCGGTGAGGACGTCCCGGCGGAGGCGCTGGCCAAGGCGCGCGAGCGCGACGAGGCGCGAGCGGCGAAGGACTGGGCGCGGGCCGACGCGCTACGCGACGAACTGGTTGCGGAGGGCTACGTGGTCGAGGACACCGCGAACGGGACGCGCCTCAGGCGCAGCTGAGCACGGACGACGAACGGATCAGGGCGAGAACTCGTCGGGGCGCTCGCCCCGGCCCAGCATGTGGAGGATCGCGGCGATGGATCGCTCCGCAGCGCGTCCGTCGCCGTACGGGTTGACCGCGCTCGCCATGCGGTCGTAGGCCTTCGCGTCGTCGAGCAGGGACGAAACCGACGACACGATGATGTCTTCGTCCGTGCCGACCAGGCGGGCCGTGCCGGCGGCAACGGCTTCCGGGCGTTCGGTGGTGTCGCGCATCACCAACACGGGTTTCCCCAGGCTGGGCGCCTCCTCCTGTACGCCGCCGGAGTCGGTCAGCACCACGGTCGCCCGGTCGAGCAGCCGGCTGAAGCCTCCGTAGGCGAGAGGCTCGACCACCACAACGTTTTCGAGCCCGTTCACCGCTGGGAGGATCGCTTCCCGGACGACGGGGTTCTTGTGGATGGGGAAGACGATGACCAAGTTGTCGTAGCGGGCCGCCAGCCGCGCCAGGGCGCGGCCGATGTTCTCCATCGGCGCGCCCCACGACTCGCGCCGGTGGGCGGTGACAGCGAGCACCCGGCGAGGGTCGTCGTCGAGGCCCTCGAGCGCCGGGTCGCCCCACTCCGCCTTCTTGTCGACCGCGATCTTCAGAGCGTCGATGACGGTGTTGCCGGTCACGACGACGTCTTCCGGCTTCACTCCCTCCGCGAGCAGGTTCTCGCGTGCGGTCGCCGTTGGCGGGAGGTGGAGCGTCGTGAGCGACGACGTGAGTCGTCGGTTGATCTCCTCGGGATACGGCGAGTAACGGTCGAAGGTGCGAAGGCCAGCTTCGAGGTGGACGACCGGGATTTGGTTGTAGAAGGCGGCGAGCGCGCCGGCGAACGTGGTCGTGGTGTCGCCTTGAACTGCGACGACATCAGGCCGCGTGCGGTCGATCGCTGCGCTGAGCCCGTCGACGGCCCGAGTCGTGATCGCCGCGAGCGATTGGCCCGTTTGCATCATGTCGAGGTCGCGGTCGGGGTGGATGCCGAACAGGTCGAGCACCTGGTCGAGCATCGAGCGATGTTGCGCGGTGACGACGACTTCGCTCGCCAGCTCGGGATGGTCTTCGACGGCCAGCACGAACGGCGCCATCTTGATGGCCTCGGGTCGCGTCCCGAAGATGCTCATCACCTTGATCACGGTGCGTCTTCCTCCGCCAGGGGAGCTGCCGATCGAAGCGACGTGAGGAGCTCCGGCAGCCGTATCGCGACCTTGTCCAGCTCGGCGAGCACCTGAGCGACCTCGGCAAGCACCGCGTCGCGGTGACGCATCGCGTCGCGCACGATCTCTTCAGCCTCAACGTGCGCACGCGCGAGGAGCTGACTCGCCTCGCGTACGGCAGCGGCGCGTGACTGAGCAGCTTCGGACTTGAGCGCGACGGCTTCGCCTTCGGCTGTGCGGACGATGCGAGCGGCATCAGCTCGTGCTTCCCGGCCTCTCGCTGCCAGCTGCTCGACCTCGGCGGTACGTGACTGGCCGTGCGCCAGCAGCACGTGGTCGGCGACGTCTTCGTCTGCGGCGTACAGCGCGACGAGCAACTGGCGCACTTCCTGCGCCACCTCGCGAAGAAACGCGCCCACCTCGGTGGTATCGAAACCACGAAACGTGGTCACGAAGAGTTTCGACTCGATTTCGTGGGGGGACAGAGGCACCGAAGGTTGGACCGTAAGCGCGCAGAAGCCCGAACGCGCGCAGTTGCGCCACGGTGAGTAGTTCGCTACTCTCCGCGTTTGTGTGGACTAGTCCATTCGGCCTAGTCCGGCAGGCGGTCTTCTGCAGTGTCATCGGCCGCCGGCCAGAGCTTCTTGAGAGGAAATTCTTCGGATGTACGGCGATGTTGCAGCTCCCACCGTCCTAGGAGCCGTGCTCGTGCGAGAGGCGCTCCCCGCAGTAGCGGGCAACGGCGTCGGCGTGCAGGCGGCTCAGACGGCTCTAGCGGTGACCGGTATCGCTGCCGGCGCGTACCTCCTGATAGCGATCTTCCTGGTCGCCATCGGCATCGTCATGCGCTGGTGGGGCACGCGGCGAGCGGTCGAGGCGTAACCCGATGAAGACGCCGCGCCGCGGGCTCCTCGTCGCTCTGCTCGTCGCCGTCCTCGTTGCGACCCTCGGCGCAACTCCTGCCTCCGCAGCAAAGGCACCGAAGCAACCTCCGGCGCCCACGACCCCTGCGCCGAGCGCGCTGATCGTCTACGACACCACCACCGAGTGGGGGTTTCTTGGCGAGATCCACGCCACGATGGTGGCGAACCTCGTCGGTCGGTTCGGGACATACAAGGCCGTGCCGACCACCCGGTACACCGCCGGGATGATCGGCCAGCACACCGCGACGATCTACGTCGGCACCACATATGACGAGCCCATCCCGCAAGCTTTCCTCGACGATGTCAGCACGTCGGCGAAGCCGGTCATCTGGCTCCACCAGAACATCTGGCAACTCGGCGCGTGGACCGACGCCTTCGCAGCCACGAACGGCTGGCGAGCCGGCTTCTTCGACTTCAGCCGCACCGTCACCAACGTCGCCTACAAGGGCCGCTCGCTCACCCGTCATCCGCAGGCTGGCGCCACGCTCGACATCTCGGTCGACGACCACACCAAGACCCAGGTGCTCGCCACGGCGACGAAGTCCGATGGCTCCTCGGTCCCGTGGGCGATCCGGTCGGGACAACTCACGTACATCGGCGACATCCCGTTCTCGTACATGACCGAGAGCGACCGCTACCTGATCTTCGCTGATCTGCTGTTCGACGCGCTCGCGCCCGCCACGGCCGTTCGTCGACGGGCGCTCATCCGCATCGAAGACGTCAACCCCGTCGACGACCCCGCGAAGCTGCGGGCCATCGCCGACTACCTGTCGAGCGAAGGGGTGCCGTTCAGCGTCGGTGTCTCGCCCGTGTACGTCGACCCCAACGGCGAGTACAACGGCGGCGTCGGCGAGACGTACCGGCTTCGCGACAACCCCGCCGTCGTCTCGGCGCTCAAGTACATGGTTTCGAAGGGCGGCACCCTGCTGATGCACGGGTACACCCACCAGTACTCGAACGTCGCCAACCCGTACAACGGCGTGACCGGCGACGACTTCGAGTTCTACCGGGCGCACGTGAACGCCGACGACTACGTCGTGCTCGATGGGCCTGTCCCGGAAGACTCGCAGAAGTGGGCGGCCGACCGGATCACGGCCTCGGCGAACGAATTCAAAGCGGTCGGACTGGCGGTGCCGACGATCTTCGAATTCCCGCACTATGCAGGTTCTGTGAACAGCTACAAGGCTGTCCAGGCGAGGGGCATGAAGCGCTACGAGCGCGCGCTCTACCCGCGGGGTGTCTTGAGCGGGACGTCGCCGGACTACAGCCGCCCCGTGGGCCAGTTCTTCCCCTACCCGGTCCGCGACCTCTACGGCACGCTGGTGATCCCGGAGAACCTCGGCAACTACGAGCCCGAGTCCTACAACAACCACCCGACCCGGTTCCCGGAGGAGATCATCGCGAACGCCGAGCGCAACCTCGTTGTTCGCGACGGCTTCGCGAGCTTCTTCCACCACAACTACCTCGATCTCGAGGCACTGAAGACGTCCGTCCGGGGGATCAAGGCGCTGGGCTACACCTTCGTCAGCGCCGACAGCGTCTGACCCGGCGCCTGCTGGCGCTCTCCGTCGTGGTCGTCATGACCGTGGCGGGCGGGTGCCGAGCTTCCCGAACGGACGGCGAGCGGCACGCGAACCTGCCGCTCGTCGTCGTATTCTCGGACACCGCGCCGAGCTGGGAACGCCTCCTGCGGTCGCGCGGCGTCGCCGCTCGCGTCGGCACACTCGCCGAAGCGCTCGAACGCGACGCCGCCGTGATCCCCGTGAACGTCGACCTCGGCGACGACCAACTCGAGCAGGTTCGGCAGTGGGTTGAAGCAGGCGCGACAGTCGTGTCCGCGCACGACGAGCTGCTCGAGACGCTCGGGATTCGCCGAAGCCGAAGCCGGCCCATCTCTGGCGTGACAGGCGCGGGTGATCGCAAAGCCACGTGGGGGACTGAGGTGGACCTGAAGCCGCTCCTCACAAGCCCATCGATCGACACCATCGAGCCCGTTGCTCGTGCCGGCGAGCACGTGGTTGCTGCCACCACGCGCATCGGTGAAGGAACCGTGCTCGCACTGTCGGTCGATCCCGTCGCGCACTCGTTGGCGGGCCATGAGCTCCTGCCATGGCTCACGGCAGAGATCGCAGGTCTCGCAGCCGTGACATCCGGGCCGCGACGAACCGCGTTGGAGGTGTACTTCGACCCGGGCTTGCTTCCAGGCGCTTCCGTAGAGCAGGTAGCGGACCTTCTGGCGGAGGCGCGCATCGTGCACGTGGCGGGGTGGAACAAGGGGTTCAACGACCCCGCCGACGACTACCCCTTCGACCGTCTCATCGAGGCGCTGCACGAACGAGGGGTGCTGGCGTACGCGTGGATCGCGCCGCCGTTCGTGAACCTCGCCTTCTGGGACCGGTATCCCGAGTGCCGCGAGAAGACCGCAGACGGGCGGGACGCCCGCGTGTTCTGGCGATCGCTGATCGCTCTCTACGACGAGCGGTGCTTCAACCGGGCGTGGAGCGAGGTGTGGACCCCGCTGCTCGACCAGCACGAATGGGACGGAGTGAACGTCGCCGAGCTCTACTTCGAGCCGAACGTGGTACCGGACGAGGAGACCCCGTACCACCCTGTGGCGCTGCGCCGGTTCGGTCGTTCGCCGGCCAGCGACCGCGAGGGCTTCGCTCGCTTCCGCAGCGACCTCGTCGTCGAACTGAACGACGCGATGCTCCGTCAGCTGAACGGCCATCCCCGGGCGAGTGAGATGGAGCTGGTGATCACCGTCATCGACGACCTGCTCGATCCGGCGGTTGGCGCAGCTGTGGGCTCAGATGTTGCTCGTCTTTCGGACGTGGCTCGGCGCAACGGAGCGACCGTTCAGCTCGAGGACCCGTTCAGCACATGGGGGCACCACCCACTCCGGTACGACCGGTTGGCTGAGCGCCTCGACCAGCTGACGACACCGGGGCAACGCGCGATCGACGTCAACGTGGTCGACCGCCGGGACGCGCGCCCCACCTCTCGTGCCACTGGCGCAGAGCTCGAGCTGGCGCTGGCATCCGCGGGTCGAGTGGGTCGCGTCGCGGTTTACGCGGCGGGAACGATCGCAGACCGCGATTTGGCGGTCGCGCCGGCAGCGATTGCCGGAGCGGCCCAGGTGTTCGACACTGGCGTGAAGGCGCCCTGGACGACACAGATACGCGCGCCGGGTGGGCCCGCGTTCGGGAGGCTTGTCGTGGACGGCACACCGTGGCCGGCGGCTCGCGGTGTCGCGCTACTGCCTGCGGGGGAGCACAGGGTGGAGTGGTCCGTGGGGAACCCGGTCTCGCCGGCCGTCGTTCGCTTCACCGGTGAGCTCGGCGAGATGCGGATCGTCGACGGAGGCCGTGTCGAGTTCACGTACGAGTCGAGATCGGCGGCGTTCGCGAGCGTCGTCGGTGACGTTCGTCGAATCATGGTCGACGGTGTCGCATTGCCGTCCGACGCCGCAGCGGGCGCAGGTGGGACACGTGTCGTGCGCCTTCCGAAGGGGGCGCATCGGGTGACGCTCGAGCCGTGAGCTTCAGCTCGGCGTCACCTCGGCCGTCCGGGCCGTTTTCGCCCACCCGCGCTTGCCGCGGAGGATCCGCCACACCGCCATCCACCCCGCCGGCATCCACAGGTAGCCGTAGAGGGTGTACACGTGCGCGTACCCCAACGCCTTCACCACGCCCGTCGAACGATCGCGCAGCCAGTACGCGAACCCGTAGAACGGCGCGAGACCGAACCCGAGCAGGTACCACAGCACCAACAACAGACCGCCGCGATCGGTGAACGCGCGGGCGGTCGCGGCCGGAGCCACGACCACGGCGAACAGGAGAGTCGTCACGAACAACCCGACCGGGATCGTCATCAGCAGCACCAACGACGGGCTGAGAAGGTGCTGTACGAGGTCGAACGTGGCCTTCGGGCTGAGGCGGCTCCTCACGACGAGTGGGATGCGCTTCCAGCACTGCAGGTGACCCTGGAACCAACGGCTCCGCTGCCGCACCAGCCGTCGGAAACTGGTGACCGCCTGTTGGTTCACCCACGTCGTGGGGCAGAAGGCGTTGCTCCAACCGAGCGTGAGCAGCCTCACGCCCAGGTCGAGGTCCTCAGTGAGGCAGTCGGTCCATGGCGCGTCCCCCAACGACTCGAGCGCCGACAGTCGGGCGAACTGACCATTGCCGCCGAGCCCGACGCTGCCGACCCGTTGACGCGCGCGCTGGAAGATCTCCGTGAAGGTGACGAACTCGAAGTCCTGCATGCGCGCGAGCAGCCGTTCTCCGGCGTTGTACATCCGCACGCCGATCTGCACCGCTGCGACCTTCGGGTCCGCGAAGTAGGGCGCGACCTCGTACAGCGCGTTCTGCTCGAGGCGCCCGTCCGCGTCGACGACGACCACGATGACATCCGACGACGACCGCTCCTCGAGGAGGTCGCTCGAACGCAACCAGCGGAATGCGGCGTTGAGCGCTTCCCCCTTGCCTCGACGGGCTTCGGGCGCGACCCGCCGGAACAGCCGGACCCTGTCGTCGTCGTAGCCGTCGACGACCGTCGCAGTGGCGTCGTCGGAGCCGTCATCGATGACGACGACGGCGTAGTTGCGGCTCGGGAGGGCGAGCAGGCGTTCGAGGCTCTTGCCGATCACGAGCTCCTCGTTCAGGCACGGGACGAGGAACACGAAGAAGAGGTCGTCTGATGGCCGGGCCGCAGGCGGCCGTCGCCTCCGAGACACCATGAACAGGGCGAGCGTGTAGGACAGCGTGAACACGACGATGACGGTCACGAGAACCGTCACCAAACGCTCCCGCTCCGGCCGGTCAGACGGGCTTTTCGCACCGATCGCTGCCTATCGCTGTTCATAAATTCAACTGAGCTGTCACCCGTTCCGAAACCACGTTCCGTACTGATAGTTCACGGAGCGTGGTCGAATGTCCTGGTTCGGACGGCGGAAGAAGATTGCGGCAGGCGGCATCTTGCTCGTTCTGCTGTGCACGGCATACGCCGGGCTGGCTGGGGCAGCACCGCGCCAGTCGAGCAAGACCACACCGGGCAAGAGCAAGACCGTGACACAACCGGCTCCGGAAGAGCCAGCGGGGACCACCACCACCGTTCTGGACGGCGGTTCCGCAGACGCCACTCCGGCGCCCACCGACGAGTCCACCACCGACACCGACTCGTCGGTGGGCGACGCCACGACCGGGCCGAGCACGTCGTCGTCGACGAGTTCCTCCTCGACGACGGTGTCGCCGACGTCGACCACGACAGCGCCGGCAACGTCGACGACGCTGGCTCCGGCCCCGTCGACGACGGAGGTGCCGACAACGACCGACGCTCCTGCACCGGCTCCGACGAGCGATGTCGTCGACACCGCGTTCGTGGAGACGTTCGCAGGCCTGCCGCCGCTGTGGTCCGACGGAGCAACCGTCGGACGTTGGCTCGTCCAGTACACCGGCTACGGCAGGGTCGGCGCCGCAACGGTGGACGGCGTGCCCGCTCTCGTGACGAGGCCGAAGGCATCGACGTCGCCGGGCGAGACGCACGCGGCGATGGTGACGACACTCGAGCGGTTCGGTGACATCGACCTCACCGTTCGGACCAAGACCAGCCGCCAGCTCCGCACCGGCTCCGCCCCGAACCCGTGGGAGGTCGGTTGGGTCGTCTGGGCCCACGAGCGGGACGAGCGCTTCTACTACTTCATCCTCAAGCCGAACGGTTGGGAGCTCGGAAAGGCGGACGACACCCGCATCGACCCGGCTGGGCCGCAGTGCACGTGGCCCGAGTACCGGAACTGCAAGTACCCCGGTGCTCAGCGGTTCCTCGCGACTGGGTCGTCACCGACGTTCCCCGTCGGCGCATGGCACGACCTTCGGGTTCGCCAAGTCGGCTCCACCATCACCGTGTGGGGGAACGGCCGTCAGCTGACGTCCTTCACCGACACGGTCAACCCGTATCTCTCGGGCGCCGTTGGCCTCTACAACGAGGACGCCGAGGCGGCGTTCGCATCGCTCCGGATCGAGCGTCTCTGATCGATTCGTCCCGAAAGGGTCAAGCAACGCTGTTCGCCTGACGACGGAGCAGACACCATGTCTTATCGCTCACGCGCCGTGGCCTTCGTGGCCACGGCGCTCGTCGTCCTCGCTGCCACTCTTTGCGTGGTCGTGCCTGCCGCGCCTGCGGCGGCTGCGCCGCAGCTGCCGTCGCTGCCTCGCCCCGCCGTGCCACTCGTCGGTGCCGCTGCCACCCCGTCGGGTGCAGGGATGTGGGCCGTCGCAGGCGACGGTGGCGTCTTCAGCCTCGGCGATGCGCGCTTCTTCGGCTCGACCGGGGCAATGCGGCTGAACCGCCCCGTCGTCGGGATGGCGGCGACCCCGTCGGGGGGCGGCTACTGGTTGGTCGCGTCGGACGGCGGCATCTTCTCGTTCGGCGACGCCCGATTCTTCGGGTCGACCGGGGCCATCCGGCTGAACCAGCCGATCCTCGGGATGGCGGCGACCCCGTCGGGGGGCGGCTACTGGTTGGTCGCGTCGGACGGCGGCATCTTCTCCTTCGGCGACGCCCGGTTCTTCGGCTCGACAGGCGCGATGCGTCTGAACCACCCGATCGTGGGGATGGCTGCTCATCCGAGCGGCGAGGGCTACTGGTTGGTCGCGTCGGACGGCGGCATCTTCTCGTTCGGCACCGCGCCGTTCCACGGTTCGACGGGTGCCATCCGCCTGAACCAGCCGATCATCGGGATGACGAGCCACCGCAGCGGGTCCGGGTACTGGTTCGTTGCGCGCGACGGAGGGGTGTTCTCGTTCGGAGCGTCGACGTTCCAAGGCTCCGGTGTCGGAGCTGGCGCAGCGTCGACGGCTGCGATCGTCGCCAGCAGCATCGGCGGTTACTGGCTCGTTCGCTCCGACGGTGGCGTGTCGACGTTCGGCGCGACGAGCGGTGCTCCGTCGATCGGCGACGGCGGCGGTCACCCGCGGGTGGAGAAGCAGGGCGGCGTGACCCACGCCGCGTGGTGGCACAACAACTACGCGACGAGGGACTCGGACCGGATGATCGGAGAGATCGCCGCCACAGGTGCGGGGTGGCTCGTCCTGGTTCCTACGTGGTTCCAGGCGACCATGACGTCGACGGCGATTGCACCCGACCCGTTGGAGTCTGAAACGGACGCCTCGGTCCGCCAGGCGATCCGCGTCGCCAAGAGTCGCGGTCTGAAGGTGTTCCTCAAGCCCCACGTCGACCTCAAGGGCTTCAGTGGGTGGCGAGGCGACATCCGCCCGTCGAACCTCGACGAGTGGTTCGCCTCGTACATCAACTTCATCACGACGTGGGCTCGGGTCGCCCAGCAGGAAGGGGTCGAGCAGTTCGCTGTCGGCACCGAGCTCGCATCCCTGTCCGGACAGACGGCTCGCTGGCACGGCGTAGTCGATGCCGTCCGGTCGAACTTCGGCGGAGGATTGACCTACGCAGCGAACTTCGACGAGTACGAGCGAGTCCAGTTCTGGGACCGGCTCGACTACATCGGCGTCGACGCGTACTTCGAGCTCGTGAAGACGCCGACCACCGACGTCGCCACCCTGCGCAACGCGTGGGCGCCGATCGCCGCGAACCTTCGCACCTTCTCGACCCGGTGGAGCCGTCCGATCCTCTTCACCGAGGCGGGCTACGTCAGCCAGGTCGGGTCGACGACTCAGCCCTGGAACTGGGAGCTCTCGTTCATCCGGAGCGACGCGGAGCAGGCTGCCGGCTACCAGGCGATGTTCGAGGTGTTCTGGAACGAGCCGTGGTTCGCCGGCATCCACTGGTGGATGTGGGACTTCATCGGTCGCCCCATCGAGGACGCGGCCATGTCGTACTCACCGCACGGCAAGCCTGCAGAGGCGGTGCTGCGCGAGTGGTTCGCCCGGTGATGCGGTCGCTGCGCGCTCAGAAGCCGAGCGTCAGCTTCTGGCCGGCGATGGGCGTGGTGCCGCCGGTGGTGAGCGTCACGCCGAGCGTCGATGGCTCCGGTGCCGGGGCGGGGCAGTTGCCGATCGACTGGCTCCCGAGCGACCCGCCCTGGCAGTCGTCGCCGAGGACGACGCCGAACCTGATCGGGCCGGCCACGGCGGCGACTCCGACCTCGACGGTGGACGTCGACCCGTCGTTGGGTGGCGGAGGCGGCGGTGCCGGCGGCTGGGGCGTCGGCGCGGGACTCGCGATCGGCTCGGGCGTCGTCGGCGGGAGCGGAGCGGCCGGAGCGGGATCGTCGGGCTGAGGGACGAGCGCATCCGACGCGGCTTCGTCGGCATCGTCGAGCGCCCCGTCGAGGGCGGTGGTGAACGCAGCGTTGGAGGCGGTGACGATGCGCACCGGCGCGGGCGGAACGGTCGCCGGTGTCGGAGCCGGCTGGGCCCCCTCGACGAGCGGCACCCGGTGGGCGAGGCTCGGACGCCCCCCGCGCGGCGAACCCAAGACGTGCGGCGCGGCGACGATCACACCGACGGCGAAGATCCCGGTGGTCGCCGCCATGAGCGGCTTCTGCAGCCGCATGCCGAGGTCGGTCCAGCGGGTCACGCGGCCTGCCGAAGCGGCACCTTCGACCGCAACTCCGGCCGACGGCGCAGCCGCGCTCGACGCCGCGAACGCGGCCTTCCACTTCGTCAGCGCGGCCGGCCCGAGGAGCAGCGGCAGCGGCAGGACGATCCGGCGCAGCACGCCTCCGACGTCTTCGAGGTCGTCACGTCGCTTGGCGCATTCGGTGCAGCCTGCGAGGTGCTGGTCGGCCTTCGCGAGGTCGCGAGGGGCGAGCCGGCCGGTGATGTAGGCGCCGAGGTTCTCGACGGTCGTCCGGCACTCCGCGGGCACGGGGCCCGACAGGTGCGCCTGCACGAACCGCTCGCGCAGACCGGCACGAGCCCGCACCGCGAGCTGGGCCGCGTTGTTGGGAGTGACGCCGAGCAGGGCAGCAGCCTCCCGCGGGGGGATGCCCTCGACCTCGGTGAGCCACAGCACCGAGCGCCACCGCTCGGGGAGCGAGCGGAACGCGCGGGCGACGAGAGATACATCTTCGCGGTCGGTGACGCCGTCGGTCGGCGACGAGACCTTCGTGCGGTCGTCGAGGTGCTCGAGCTTGTCGGTCGAGCGGACGCGGCCGCCCCGCCGCGAGATGTCGATCGCCGCGTTGCGGGTCGCGCTCAGGAGGTACGAACGAACCAGCGATGCGTCGGCGAGGCGACCCGCCGGCAGCGCCTGAAGCACCCGGGTGAAGGCCTCCGACACGGCATCGGCTGCGTCGTCGGGGTTGCCGGTGACGGAGTACGCGACGCGCCACGCGGTGTCGGCATGCCGCCGGTAGAGCGCCTCGAACGCGCCAGGGTCGCCCGCAGCGGCGTCCGTCGCCAGCTCCGCGTCCGATCGCCCGTCGACGGTGGCTGCCCGTGCCCCTCGTGCCCCCACCTCGTCCCCTTCCGTGAACTGCCTGCGCAGACCGTGACCGACAGGTCGCACGTAGTGGTTCGCCGAACGGTGGTCAGACTCCTGCCATCGGAGAGGCGAGATCGGGCGCGCGGCGGTGAACCTCAGGCCGCGGGGCGGTCGGCCACGACCGTGAACATGGTCATCTCCGTGGGCGGTTCATCGAGACGATGGCCCAGGTGGTGCTTCTGGGTGTGGAAGAACGTCTGGGTCTCGGTGAAGCCGACCCGCTTCAACATCTGCCGGACAGCGCCGGGGAAGATCGCCCACCAGTTCGTCCGGTGCTCCAGCGCGCCGAGCGGGTCGGGCCGCATCACGTTCTGATCGGGGTCGACGTCGGTGTCCTGGATCAGGTCGGTGACGATGATCCTTCGATGGGTGTGGATCGCTCCCTGAGCGAGCGCGCTGAACGGGTCGCGCAGGTGGAGGAGGATCGCCCCGAACGTGGTCACGTCGAACATCCCGATGTCGGCCGGCAGGTCGTAGATCGGCGCGTAGACCGTCGACGCCTTCGACTGGCGCTCGTGGTGGAGGTACCACCAGGAGTTCTGGACGGCTCCGATGCCGCGCATCGCGCCCATGCGGATCTCCCTCAGGTCGTTGCCGGGCACCGGAAGGATGTCGATCGACACGTCGAAGCCCGCGTCGACGCAGACGACGTCGGCACCCTGGTCCTCCATCCAGTACGTGAGGTACCCGGTGGCCGGCCCGAACTCGAGCACGCGCTGGCCGGCCACGTCGGTGCCGCCGAGGTAGTTCTCCTCGCCGCCGCGCAGGTCCCACGCTCCTGGGATGACCTCGCCGCTGCGGAGGACGGCGGTGTGGTACCAGTCGCAGTCGTCTCGGGTCAGGTCGGCGCGCTCCGCCGCGAGCGCGGCCTGGAAGTGGGGCTGGAGCTGACCGAGGTAGTGCCGGGGCGGGAACGACGGCCAGAACGAGCGCGGCACGTGGGGCGCTGCGGCGGGCGGGGGACTTGGTTCGTCAGCGGACGGCGCCGTGCGGGAGCGCGCCGAGCGGCGGAGGGCCATGGGGGCGGAGCGTACGCGTCAGCGGGTGGCGACCGCGACGAGGCCCGGCAGGTAGCGATCGAACTCGTTGAGCTGCTCCGGCGTGAACTCGCCTTCTCTCGGGACGCACCCATCGTCGGCGTACCCGGCTGCGTTCACGAGCAAGACCTCGTCCCCGATGATCGTGGCGTGGCTGATCTGGCGCTCGACGACCGGCCCCTTCCCCTTCCGTGCGACGTAGCCGTACCGAACGCCGGGGCGGCCGAGCACCGTGGCGTCCGAGGTCGGCGACGCGTCGAGGACGTAATCGGCCCCGCAGCCGTCCTTCCGATCGGCCTGGAGCGTCGGCAGGAAGTCGTCGACGACGAGCTGCAGCGCCGCCTCCTCGTCGCCTCGCTCGATGGCGGCGCGGAAGCCGGCCAGCGTGTGGAACGACGACACCGGGAACGGCGACAGCTCGATGATCCCGGCATGTTCGCCGTTCCGCGAGACGCAGATGATCGGCGCCTCGCCCTCGCAATGGCCGACCTCCCACCCGTCTCCGAGGTCGACCATCGGCGCAGCCGTCTCGCTGAAGGAGATCGACGGCACGCGGAGCACCGACGTACTCGTTGTAGACGACGCGCCGCGTCCGCCTCGGTCACCGCTGCTCTCGTCGTCCCCGCTGCTGCACGCCCCCGTGCCCACGCCGGCGACCGCCAGCACGAGCGCAATCACCACCCACCGCTTGACCATGGGCTGAACAGGGTACGGCGCGGGTGGCGGTTCGGGCGCGCGCTTGTTACCGTCGAGTAACAACGCGCACGAGCGCGTGGTGCGATCGCGATTCCCCGGAGGTAGCGCCATGGGCGAGTTCTCGCTCCAGCTCAACGAAGATCAGCTGCAGATCCAGAAGTGGGTCCACGACTTCGCCGAGAACGTCGTCCGCCCCGCCGGCGAGGAGTGGGACGAGCGGGAAGAGACCCCGTGGCCCATCATCGAGGAAGCCGCCAAGATCGGCCTCTACGGCATGGACTTCATGGCCAACGCCATGATCGGCGACCCGACCGGGCTGACGTTGCCCGTCGCCATGGAGGAGCTCTTCTGGGGAGACGCCGGCATCGGCCTGTCGATCTTCGGCTCGGGCCTCGCAGCCGCCGGCATCTCCGGCCAGGGGACGCCTGAGCAGGTCTTCGAGTGGGTCCCGCAGTGCTACGGCACACCCGACAAGGTCCAGCTCGGCGCGTACTGCGTGAGCGAACCCGACGCCGGCTCCGACGTCTCGTCGCTGCGCACTCGTGCCGTGTACGACGAGGCGAACGACGAGTGGGTGCTCAACGGCACCAAGGCGTGGATCACCAACGGCGGCATCGCCGACGTCCACGTCGTCGTGGCCACGGTCGACCCCGAGCTCAAGTCGCGGGGCCAGGCGAGCTTCATCGTTCCGCCTGGAACCAAGGGCCTGTCGCAGGGCCAGAAGTACAAGAAGCACGGCATTCGCGCCTCCCACACGGCCGAGGTCGTCCTCGACGACGTGCGGGTGCCTGGCCGGATGTTGCTCGGCGGCAAGGAGAAGCTCGACGCGAAGCTGGCCCGTGCGCGTGAAGCCGGTCGTACCGGTGAGCGCCAGCCGGCGATGGCGACGTTCGAGGCGACCCGTCCGGCCGTCGCGGCGATGGCCGTGGGCATCGCCCGTGCGGCCTACGAGTACGCCCTCGGATACGCCAAGGAGCGTCACGCGTTCGGCAAGCCGATCATCCAGAACCAGGCGATCGCCTTCATGCTCGCCGACATGGCCACGGAGATCGACGCGTCCCGACTGCTCATCTGGCGCGCGGCGTGGCTGGCCCGCAACGGCGGCTACACCAACGCCGAGGGTTCGATGTCGAAGCTCAAGGCCGGCCGCACCGCCGTGTGGGTGACCGAGCGGGCGATCCAGATCCTCGGTGGCTACGGCTACACGCGCGAGTACCCCGTCGAGCGCTTCCACCGCGACGCGAAGATCATGGACATCTTCGAAGGCACCGAGCAGATCCAGCAGCTCGTCATCTCCCGGGCGATCTCCGGCCTGCGCATCGAGTAGCTCGGCGCTCGGCCCTCTCGACGCGGGGCCGATGCAGCGCGACAATCGGCGACATCACCCAAGCGCGGCGGCGACGCTCCGCTCTGCGCCGCGTTCCCGTCGACCTGGGACGACATAGCCCCGCCGCGGTTGCGTGGCGGGTCGGGAAGGCGGGGGAATGGAACTGATCACGCGCGACAGCTCCACCTACGACGTGGAGCGCGCCCTGCACAACGGGATGATCGACAAGCGGCCGCGGGTGATCGCGAAATGCGCCACCGCCGCTGATGTCATCGATGCACTGGCGATGGCGAGAAGGGACCGGCTCGACGTCGCGGTCCGAGCCGGCGGCCACTCCGTTGCCGGCATGTCGTCGGTCGAAGACGGCCTCGTGATCGACGTGAGGCCGATGAAGTCGATCACGATCGATCCTGCAGCGATGACCGCAACGGTGGGGGCCGGGGTCACCTGGGGTGAGTTCGACGCAGCCGCGCAGGAGCATGGCCTCGCGACGACCGGCGGACGAGTGACGACGACGGGGGTCGCGGGATTCACCCTCGGAGGAGGCTCGGGCTGGATCGAGCGCATGTACGGACTCGCGTGCGACAACCTCCTGGCCGTCGACCTCGTCATTGCCGACGGACGAGAAGTCCGCGCCAGCGAGGATGAGAACCCCGACCTGTTCTGGGCGCTGCACGGCGGCGGCGGGAACTTCGGCGTGGCGACGCGGTTGACGTTCCGCCTGCATCGCGTAGGTCCCGAGGTCCTCGCCGGGCTGCTCGTGTGGCCGGGCGACGCCGGATTCGACGTAGGCCGCGCGTACCGAGACCTCGCCCACGCCGCGCCGGAGCCGCTCGGATCGGGCTTGGTGTTCCTCAGCGCCCCACCGGAGGACTTCATCCCAGAGCACCTGCAAGGCACGACGGTCGCGGCGGTGGCCGTCCTGTGGGCCGGTGACGTAGCGGCCGGCGAGGAAGTGATCCGTCCGCTTCGCGATCTGCGGCCGGCGGTCGACCTGGTCGGCCCCATGCCGTACTGCCAGTTCCAAGGGATGCTCGACGATCCACCCGGCAACCGGAACTACTGGACGGCCGACTACCACGACAGCTTCGCCGACGATGCGGTCGACGTGTTCGTCAAGTACGGCCACGATCGGCCGTCACCGCTCGACCAGCAGATCCTCCTCCCGTGGGGTGGCGCGGTGGCGCGTGTGTCGGAGGACGCGACGCCGATGACGAATCGCGGGACCGCGTGGATCACCCACCCGTTCGCGGTGTGGGAGGACGCCGCCGACGACGACGTGAACATCGAATGGGCGCGGGCGTTCCGTCGGGACATCGCGGCCTTCACCAACGGCGGCACCTATCTCAACTTCATCGGCGACGAAGGCGAAGACCGCGTCCGCGCGGCATACGGCGAGCAGAAGTACGCGCGCCTGTCTCGCATCAAGGCGGAGTGGGATCCCGACAACGTCTTCAGGGGCAACCAGAACATCAGACCCGCCTGAGCGGTCACCGGCTCGACAGGCAGGCACGAACGGGCGGTCAAATGCGCTCGTGCTGCGCGCGACTCCGAGCGATGCCTCTACCTCGAGGGGTGCGATGTTGGTCAGAACCTGTTCGATGGAGGACGCTGACCGTCCGATGCGAACCCGCCTACAGCGCCTCTTCGACGCGGTCTTCCGGAACCCGGAGACAGGTCGCGTGGTCATCGCGCAGCTTCCGAACCCACCTCTAGCGGTCTTCCTCGCGGCGACCGCTGTGCGCGTGCTGTTCGAGCCGGAGGGAGTTGTCGGCACGGTCGTCACGATGACCGGACGGACGGCGCTGCTCGTGTGGGCGGCGCTCGAGATCCTCTGGGGTGAGAGCCTCTTCCGCCGGTTCCTGGGTCTCGCCGTGCTCCTCGTCGTCGCCGTCGGCCTGTTGACGTAGGCGGCGGGAGCCTCGCGAGCTCGAGCGGGACCCGACACGCGATTGCGGTCTCGCTCCCGGTGGGCAACACTCACCGCAAACGTGACGGAACGACGTTCCGCACAACGGAACAAGGGGACCGGGTGGGGGACAGAGCGGACGCGAGAGCGGCCGAGATCGTCGAGACAGCGAACGGGCGCGTGCGGGGGACGCAGCAGGACGGCATCCGCGTCTTCCGCGGCCTCCGCTACGGAGCCTCGACCGCGGGAGCGAACCGGTTCCGCCCGCCGCAGCCCGTCGAGCCGTGGACGGGCGTGCTCGACGCAACTGCGTACGGCGAGACCGCGCCGCAGACGTTCACCCGCCTCGCCCTCGGAGGTACGAAGGGCAACCGCCCGGCGATCGGTGAGGACTGCCTCTGCCTGAACGTCTGGACGCCCGCATGCGACGACGGGAAGCGGCCGGTGATGGTCTGGCTCCACGGCGGCGGGTTCGAGGCGGGCACAGGTTCCATGGCTCTCTACGACGGTTCCAACGTCGCTCGTCGAGGCGACGTCGTCGTGGTGACGATCAACCACCGACTCAACGTCTTCGGCCACTGCCACCTGGCGGGCCTCGCCGGTGAGGAGTTCGCAGGCTCGGCGAACGCCGGGTACCTCGACGTGGTCGCCGCGCTGGAATGGGTGAGGGACAACATCTCCGCGTTCGGCGGCGACCCGGGGTGCGTCACGATCTACGGCCAGTCAGGCGGGGGTCGGAAGGTCAGCATCTCGATGGCCGCTCCTGCCGCGCGTGGCCTGTTCCACCGGGCGATCGTGCAGAGCGGGTCCCACCTCCGCCTGATCGAGCTCGACCGGGCGGAGGCGATGACTGCCGCGCTGCTCGACGCGCTCGAGATCCCGCACCAACAGGCGCGCCGGCTGCAGGACGTCCCGATGCAGACGCTGATCGACACCAGCGCCCGGATCCGCGGACGCTTCTCGCCGACGTTGGACGGCGTGGTGTTCGACCGCCACCCGTGGGCCCCGGACGCGCCGGCGCTGTCGGCTGACATCCCGATGATCGTCGGGACATGTCGCACCGAACTGTCGAACCAGGTCGGTTCGATGGATCCGTCGACCTTCGACATCACCGAGACCGAACTGCCGTCCCGCCTCGAGCGGTACGTCGATGCGGGAGACGTCCCGGCGCTGGTCGACCTCGTCCGGCAGTCGTCCCCCGACGCGCCTGCGCCAGAGGTCTTCTTCACGATCATCACGGCTCGCGGCTACTGGCTCGACAGCGTGATGCAGACCGAACGGAAGGCAGCCCAAGCGACGGAGGGGGGAGCGCCCGTCTACTCCTATCGTCTGATGTGGCGGACGCCGGTGGAGGGTGGCCGGCGCATCAGCCCGCACTCGCTCGATCTGCCGTTCGTGTTCGACAACGTCACCATCGCTCCGGACATGGTCGGGCCGCCGACCGACGAGACCGCAGCCATGGCCGGCGCGATGAGCGAGTCGTGGATCGCGTTCGCCCGCACCGGCGATCCGAACCACGCAGCGATCCCCGAGTGGGCGCCGTACGACGTCGATCGGCGAGCGGTGCTGCACTTCGATGTTCCCCCGGTCGCCGTCGACGACCCCCACCGAGGCGAGCGGCTCGCCATGAGCCGCTACGACACCCAGCAGGCGCGGGGCCGCGTGCTCCACCGCTCGTAGTCGAGGAGAGAAAGAAGCCATGCAGATCGTCAGCGAGAAGATCGAGGGCGGCGTCATCCGTCGCCGCTTCGACCTCACCGTCGAAGGACAGGTCGTCCCGGGCCTGCACTGGTCGCCCGAAGGGGAAGCGCCGAGGGCCACGATCCTGTTCGGCCACGGCGGGTTCCAGAGCAAGGAGGCGCCGAACATCGTCGCCATGGCCGAGTCGATGGCCAAGGAACAGCGGTTCGCCAGCATCGCCCTCGACGCGCCGCGGCACGGCGATCGCCGTACCGATGAGCAGATCCGCCAGCAGGAGGAGACGCTTCGACGCCTGCGGGAGCAGGGCGTCGACCGCAGGAGCGCGGACGGTGCGCGTCCGTCGCCCGACTCCAGCACGACCGACGCCGGCGAGGCGCGAGAGCCACGCATGGTGCGCGAGTGGAAGGCGCTGCTCGACACCATCGAGGCGGGGAGCGACCTCAGCGCGAGCGGTCCCTATGGCTACTGGGGCGTCTCCATGGGTGCTCGCTACGGCATCCCGCTCGCCGCCACCGAGCCGCGCATCCAGGCCGCGGTGTTCGGCCTCTTCGGGTTGATGCCCGATCCGACGTTCCGCTCGCAGGTGGAGTCGATCACGATCCCGCTGCTCTTCCTCTTCCAGTACCACGACGAACTGATGACGCCGGAGGCCGGTCTCGCGCTCTGGGAGGCGTTCGGGTCGAAGGAGAAGACGATGCACATCAACCCCGGACCCCACGTCGGGGTGCCGACCTTCGAGCGGCAGTCGTCCGCCGCGTTCTTCGCCCGCCACCTGGGCTGAGCGCACGGGTGGCGCCGGCCTTGCTACCGGATCGCTTCGCCGATCCGCGCCGCCGCCACCAGGAGCGCTTCGACGATCGCGTCCTGCCGATCGCGATCGAGACGCTGTGCCGGCGTTGACACGGTGACGCCCGCGACGGGTTCGCCGGTGCTGCGGCGGACGGCCGTCGCGATCCCGACGATGCCGCGATCGGTTCGTCCACGTCCGACGAGGTAGCCATCGCGGCGGGCTTTGCGAAGGTCGGCTCGGGCGCGGTCGACGTCGAGCACGCCGTCGCCAACGCGGGCGGCCACTCGCTCGATCACCGCGACCGCCTCGTCGTCCGGCGCGTACGCCAGCATCACCCGACCGGCAGCGGTCATCGGCGCCGGCACGCGTGATCCCACGCGCGTGGTGAACCCCATGGGGCGAGGCGAGGTGATCTTCTCGAGGTAGAGGACGTCGTCGCCGTCGCGCACCGACAAGCTGACGGTCTCGCCGGTGGTGTGGTGGAGCTCGGGCAAGATCGTCGCCGCAGCGAGCTTCACGGGCACGGCACCGGCCACGGTCGATCCGAGCTCCCAGAGCTTGAGCGTCGCCGCGTACTGCGTCGTGTCAGGGTCCTGGCTGACGAAGCCGAGCTCTGCGAGCGTCTGAAGCACGCGGTGCAGCGAGCTCTTCTGCATCTGCAGGTCCGCCGCCAGGTGACTGATGCGGACGGGACCGTCGGCCCGGGCGAGTGCTTCGAGGACGCGCAGCCCTTTGCCGAGCGCGGTGTCGATGGCGTCCACGCGGCCATTGTTCCCGACGCGACTGTTGACCACGAAGGTCCGCTCAGCCTGCCTGCGCGATCACCTCTTCGATTCGAGCCCGCAGCTCGTACACCTCGTCGAGGTCGGACGGGTCGATCGCGGCTCGTTCTGCCGCGGCGACGGCCAGCCTCATGTGCTCGCAGATCTCCTCCCGATGCCGACCCGGGCTGTCGGCGACGGCGACGTCGAGGACCACCCGGAGCAACTCGGTCATCACCGCGGCGTCGGCTGCGCCGTACCGCCGGATCTGATCGAGGGCGAGGTCGAGGTACTCGCCGAACGACGGTCCTGGGATCAACACCCGGGCCACACGGTCGTCGTCGTAGCCCGTCCGGTCACCGAGACGAGCACGCGCGATCCGCACCAACAGATGAGCGAGGTGACCGAGCGCATGCGTCGCGGTCGTCGGATCGTTGACGCCGGGCGACAGCGCCTTGACCGCTACGTCGACGAGCTGGCGCAACCCGAACGCCACGTCTTCCTGCATCGTGCGCTCGTAGCCGATCTGCACGCTCCGTTGGATCGCGTCGACGAGCGGTCGCGGTACCTCAAGGTCTCCGTCGAGGATCCGAACCCGCGCCAGGGGAGCGTCCTCGATCACGCGATCGCCGATCGGCCGCTCCACGTGGACGATCGCGCCCACTCCAGCGGCGGCACGCGCGATCCGCCGCTCGTCGACGGCCTGGATGAATCCCGAGCGCGGAGACGGCACGATCGCAGGACCCGGTTCGACGTCAAGTGCGACGTCGTGGCCGGGGTGAAGATCGACCAACGCGTCGATCACCTCACACGTGTCCTCGTTCACTTCGCGCATGAGGCTGTCGATCCGGATCGCACGGGCGATGTGGTCGATGAAGAAGACGAGCGCAGCGACGCTCGCCGCGCCGAGCACGTACGCGCCCGTCACCGCGATCCTCGGGACGTCTCCCGCCTCGGCGCCGGCTCCGGACGACACGCCGCGCAGCACCACGAGGCAGTAGGCGAAGGTCGCGAGGAAGATCGCGAGCACGAGCTGGTTGCTGACGTCGCGGAGGAACGTCCGCAGCAGTCGAGGCGAGAACTGCGTCGAAGCGAGCTGCAGCGTGACGACCGTGAGGGAGAACACGACGCCGGTCACGGTGATCACCGATCCGGCGATCGTTTGGAGGATGGCTCGCGCGCTCTCCGCTCCGCCGGGAAAGGCGGCTCGCGACAGCAGCCCCTCGTCGCCGACGTCGACCCGGCTGAGGAACGCAGCCACCACGACGGCACCCGCGACGGCGACGGCGGGCACGAACCACAGCGACGCTCGCAGTTGCTCGACCCGCGCCGCGCGAAGGATGCGAGCTAGGAGCGGTGGCTGCGGGGCTGACACGCGGCGGCTCTACCCGCCCGCCACGGCAGCGGCTCATCGAACACGCGCCGGTCGGTACCCTCCGAGCGTGGGTTCCGCCCATCCCTCCGTCGCGCCGATCCCGGCGCACGAAGACCGTCGGCTCGACGCGCTCCGGCGGTACGAGGTGCTCGACACGGCGCCCGAAGCCGCGTTCGACGGCATCGCCCGCCTCGCCGCTCGCGTCCTCGGCACTCCCATGGCGCTCGTTTCGCTCGTCGACGAGTCGCGCCAGTGGTTCAAGGCGAGGGTCGGGATCACGACGACCCAGACCTCACGGGACGTCGCCTTCTGCGCTCACGCGGTCGCCGCGCCCGGCGACATCCTCGAGGTGCGTGACGCCGCCGTCGACCCGCGGTTCGCCGACAACCCGTTCGTGGTCGACCATCCGCATGTCCGCTTCTACGCCGGCGCACCGCTGATCACACCGGAGGGCGACGCGATCGGGACTCTCTGCGTGCTCGACCGGGAAGTTCGCGAGCTCACCGCGCAGCAGCGTGAAGACCTGCGCGTCCTGGCCGATCTCGTCGTCACACAACTAGAGCTCCGCCGGCTCGCGAGCGAGTTGCGCGACGAAGAAGAGCGGATGGAGGCGTTGCTCCAGCACGCGTCCGACGTCGTGACGGTGCTCGACGACTCCGGGACCGTCCGGTACGCGAGCCCGGCAACCAACGACCTCATCGGTGTTCCACCAGAAGACCGGCTGGGGCGCACGGTCCTCGACATCCTCCATCCCGACGACGAGCCCCTGGTACGAGCGTGGTTCGTCGAGCTGCTCCGGGTTCCGGGCTCGACCGCGCGCGTCGACGCGAGGCTGCGTCACGCCGATGGCACCTGGCGCCACGTCGAGGCGGTGGCGGTCAACAGCCTCCATGACCCGGCCGTGTCCGGCATCGTGCTCACGATCCGTGACGTCACCGCGCGCCGGCGGGCGGAAGAAGCGACCGCGAACGCGCGCGACGAGGCGATGCGTAGCTCCGCGTTGAAGTCGAACTTCCTCGCCACGATGAGCCACGAGATCCGCACGCCCCTCAACGCCGTCATCGGCATGACGGGCTTGCTCCTCGACACCGAGCTCGACGACAACCAGCGTCTGTACGCGAGGTCGGTACGAACGGCGGGTGAGTCACTGCTCACGTTGCTGAACGACATCCTCGACCTCTCGAAGATCGAGGCCGGGCGCGCCGAGCTCGAGCTCCTCGACTTCGAGCTGGCCACGGTCGTGGAGGACGTCGCCGACCTGTTCGCCGAGACGGCGCGTTCGAAGTCGATCGAGCTGATGGTCTTCACCGACGTCGACCTGCCGAACGTCGTCCACGGCGACCCGAGCCGCCTTCGGCAGGTGCTCACCAACCTGTTGGGCAACGCGGTGAAGTTCACGCAGCGGGGCGAGGTCGTCGTGAGTGCGACGCAGGTGCGATCAGGAGGCGGGCACGACGCGCCGCTCGTGCGCTTCGAGGTCCGAGACACCGGAATCGGAATGAGCCAGGCCCAGCGCGACCGGTTGTTCGAGCCGTTCGCTCAGGCGGACGCATCGACCACCCGGCGCTTCGGGGGAACGGGCCTCGGGCTCGCCATCTCTCGTGAGCTCGTTGCGCTGATGGGCGGCGAGTTGACCGTGGAGTCGGAGCAGGGGGTCGGAAGCACGTTCGCGTTCTCGATCCCGCTGCCACCGGTGGCGACCCGGGCCGCCGCACCGGACGGGCTCCGCGGCCGCCACGTGCTCGTGGTCGACGACAACGCCACGAACTGCCTCCTGCTCGAGCGCATGCTCGAACAGATCGGGCTCCGGGTGACCACCTCGACCTCCGCCGGCGACGCGTTGCCGATCGTCGCGTCGACCGGGTGCGAAATCGTCGTCACCGACCTGCACATGCCGGGCATCGACGGTCTCGAGCTCGCCGCCGGCATCCGCGGCATTCCCGTCATCCTGCTGACGTCGGGCGGTATGGAGCCGAGGACGCTCCCCGACAGCATCGTGGCGCGCCTGTCGAAGCCCGTCCGGCTGTCGGAGCTGGTGCTCGCACTCGCTCGTGCGCTCGCCCTCCAGGTCGACGACGATCAGCCGGAGCTCACCGCAGAGAGGAGCTTCGACGGGCGGCATGGCGGTGGTCGCCGGGTGCTCGTCGTCGAGGACCACGCCGTCAACCAGCTCGTCATGGCCCGCGTGCTGGAGAAGCTCGGCTACGTGGCGGACGTCGCCGGCAACGGGCTCGAAGCGGTGGAGGCCGTCGCCAGCGTCGGCTACGACGCGGTGCTCATGGACGTCCAGATGCCCGAGCTCGACGGCTACGGCGCCACCAGGCGCATCCGCGCGCTCGAGCAGGCAGCGAACCGCCGGCGCGTGCCGATCATCGCGATGACGGCGTCTGCGATAGCGGGCGAGCAGGAGCGGTGCCTGGCGGCCGGGATGGACGACTACCTCAGCAAGCCCGTTCGGCCGCCCGACGTCGCCCACATGTTGCAGCGGTGGATCACGGTGGGCACCGAGGGGCTCGTCGATCGCGCGCAGTTCGACATGCTGCGCGTCCTCTACGGCGACGAGCGGGAGCTCGACGAAGCGGTCGCGGCCTTCGGCACCGAGCTGCACGCCCTCGTCAGCGGAATCCTCGACGCGCTCGCAGTCGACGACACCTCGACCGCAGCACGACTGGCGCACACGCTCGCCGGCAGCGCGGGCACCCTCGGCTCCTCCGCGCTCGCGGCCGAGGCTCGCAACGTCGAGCAGGCGCTCGATGGCGGCGACGTACGAACAGCCGTCGGCATCGCCCGCGCGATGACCGACCTCTGCGATCGATCGGTCGCTCAGCTCGCCTCGCTGGTGGACGGCGGCTGATGCGGATCCTCGTGTGCGACGACGACCGCATCGTCGGCGCGCTCCTCCAGCGCGCGCTCACGAAGGACGGGCACGCAGTCGACGTCGTGGAGTCGGGCGAGGAGGCGTTGTGGCTCGCGGCAGAGGTCCCGTTCGACGTCATCGTGCTCGACGGGGTGCTTCCCGACCTCGACGGGTTCGAGGTGTGCCGGCGGTTGCGGCGCGACGGCTGCAGCGCGCCGGTCCTGATGTTGACGTCGCGCGACGACGTCGACCACCGCGTCGCCGGGCTCGACTCCGGTGCGGACGACTACCTCGTCAAGCCGTTCGACGTGAAGGAGGTGCTGGCCCGGCTCCGCGCGCTGCACCGCCGCTCCACCCCTGATCGGAGCCCGGTCCTCACCGTCGCGGACCTCGAGCTCGATCCCGCGCAGCGTCGGGTCTCGCGGGGTGGTCGAACGATCGAGCTGACCGCGAAGGAGTTCGAGCTCCTCCACCTGCTCGTGAGGTCCGACGGGGCGGTCGTCTCGCGCCAGCAGATCGTCGACGCGTTGTGGGACTTCGCGACGGAGACGGAGCGGAACACGATCGACGTCCACGTCAGGAACCTCAGGGCGAAGGTCGACCGCCCGTTCGACCGGCCTCTGATCGAGACGGTACGAGGAGCCGGGTACAAGATCTCGCGGACGATCTGAGCGTCTTCAGATCTGCTTCATGTCGCGGTCCTTACCGTGCGACGCATGGTCAACGACTTCAAGAAGTTCCGGTCGTCGCGAACGCGCTCGTGAACTTCCTGATCGTGGCGAGCGTGATCTTCGTCATCCTCAAGACCGTCGAGAAGATGCAGGCGATGCGGACCGCCGCCGTCTGACAGGTTCTCCGGGACCGCCGCCCGGAGACGCCGGAAGCTCGGCCGCCACGAGCTTCCGGCACCACCGCCACCACCATCCGTGCCCGGTGATCCGTCACCGGGCACGGCCGCGGCCGGACCTCGTCTGGGTACGAACAAGATCTGGACTCAATCCAGAATCCGGAGTACGCTCGACGTCGTGGTCGACGACGCAACCAGCCTCCGGCTGCACGGCCTGCAAGTCACGGCTCAGCGCCTCGCCGTGCTGCGTGCGGTTGCAGACCATCCCCACGGCACGGCCGACGTCGTCGAGGCCGAGGTGCGCGAGCGGCTCGGAGCGGTCTCCCGCCAAGCCGTCTACGACGCGCTGGGCGTGCTGGCTGACAAGGGCGTCATCCGCCGGATCCAACCGGCTGGTTCGCCCGCTCGCTACGAGCGCCGGGTCGGCGACAACCACCACCACCTGATCTGTCGAAGCTGCCGCCGGATGATCGACGTCGACTGCGCCGTCGGCTACACGCCGTGTCTCACCCCCTCCGATGGCGCCGACTTCGAGGTCGACGAGGCCGAGGTCGTGTACTGGGGGCGCTGTCCCGACTGCCTCGGGCGCGATCGCCCGCCGAGCACGAGCACGAGTCCAAGCACGAACACGAACACGAAGACCCCCAGAGAAAGGACGACCCGCCGTGGCCGATGAGCCCACCGAGAGCACCAGCGAGAGCGAGAACCCGGCGATCCCGGCGCCGGAGCCGAAGGGGACGCGTCCCCGCACCAACCGCGACTGGTGGCCCAACCAGCTCGACCTCAACGTGCTGCACCAGCACTCGCCCCGGGCGAACCCGCTGGGCGACGACTTCGACTACGCGGCCGAGTTCGCGACGCTCGACGTCGACGCGCTGAAGCGAGACCTGCTCGAGCTGATGACGGACTCGCAGGACTGGTGGCCGGCTGACTACGGCCACTACGGCCCGCTCTTCATCCGCATGAGCTGGCACGCCGCCGGCACCTACCGCATCGCCGACGGTCGCGGCGGCGCGGGCGACGGCGGGCAGCGCTTCGCGCCGCTCAACAGCTGGCCCGACAACGCGAACCTCGACAAGGCCCGCCGTCTGCTGTGGCCGATCAAGCAGAAGTACGGCCAGAAGATCTCGTGGGCCGACCTGCTCGTCCTCGCGGGCAACGTCGCGATGGAGTCGATGGGCTTCGAGACCTTCGGCTTCGGCTTCGGCCGTGAAGACGTGTGGGAGCCGGAGGAGATCTTCTGGGGACCGGAGGACGCGTGGCTCGGCGACGAGCGCTACAGCGGTGACCGCGAGCTCCAGGACCAGCTGGGCGCGGTGCAGATGGGTCTCATCTACGTGAACCCCGAGGGCCCCAACGGCGAGCCCGATCCGCTCAAGGCTGCACGTGACATCCGTGAGACGTTCGCCCGCATGGCGATGAACGACGAGGAGACCGTTGCGCTCATCGCGGGCGGTCACACCTTCGGCAAGACCCACGGCGCCGGTGATCCGTCGCTGGTCGGTCCGGAGCCCGAAGGCTGTCCCGTCCACTCCATGGGACTCGGTTGGAAGAACGAGCTCGGCACCGGCAAGGGCAAGGACACCATCACCAGCGGACTCGAAGGCGCCTGGACGCCGACACCGATCCAGTGGGACAACAGCTTCTTCGAGACCCTCTTCGGCTACGAGTGGGAGCTCACGACGAGCCCGGCAGGAGCCAAGCAGTGGAAGCCGGTGGGTGACGCCGGCGCGGGCACCGTGCCCGACGCGCACGACCCGTCGGTGCGTCACGCGCCGATGATGGCGACGACCGACCTCGCCCTCCGGTTCGACCCGGTCTACGAGCAGATCTCGCGACGCTTCCTCGAGAACCCCGACGAGTTCGCGCTGGCCTTCGCCAAGGCCTGGTACAAGCTCCTCCATCGCGACATGGGACCGGTGTCGCGGTACCTCGGCCCGTGGGTCCCCGAGCCTCAGCTCTGGCAGGACCCGGTGCCGGCTGTCGACCATCCCCTCGTCGACGCCGACGACATCGCCGACCTCAAGGCCCGGGTCGCCGCGTCGGGTCTGTCGGTGTCGGAGCTGGTGTCGACGGCGTGGGCCTCGGCGTCGAGCTTCCGCGGGACCGACCGTCGTGGCGGTGCCAACGGCGCCCGCATCCGTCTCGCTCCGCAGAGCTCGTGGGAGGTCAACGAGCCCGAGAACCTCGCCCGGGTGCTTGCCGTGCTCGAGCAGGTGCAGGCCCAGTTCAACGCAGCGCAGTCAGGCGGCAAGCGCATCTCGCTCGCCGACCTGATCGTCCTCGCCGGCGGTGTCGGGGTGGAGCAGGCGGCGAAGGCCGCGGGTGTCGAGATCGACGTTCCCTTCCGTGCCGGGCGCACCGACGCCACCCAGGAGCAGACCGACGTCGAGTCGTTCTCGGTGCTCGAGCCACGGGCCGACGGGTTCCGGAACTACGTCCGGGACGGGGTCAAGCTCTCGCCGGAGACGCTGCTCCTCGACCGGGCGAACCTCCTCACGCTCACCGCTCCCGAGATGACGGTGCTCGTCGGTGGGCTGCGGGTGCTCGGCGCGAACGTCAAGGGCTCGAACCACGGGGTGTTCACCCCCCGCGTCGGTGCCCTCACGAACGACTTCTTCGTCAACGTGCTCGACATCGCGACGGAGTGGTCGCCTGCGGCGTCTGGCGACGAGGTGTACGAAGGGCGCGACCGCACGAGCGGCGAGCCGAAGTGGACGGCGACGTCGGTCGACCTCGTCTTCGGGTCGCACTCACAGCTGCGGGCGATCTCGGAGGTCTACGCGTCGAGTGACGCAGCCGAGAAGTTCGTCCGCGATTTCGTCGCTGCTTGGACGAAGGTGATGGAGCTCGACCGCTTCGATCTTCGCTAAGCGGTCAGCCGGCGAACCTGCCGAACGACGGCCCCGGCGGCGAGCACCGCTGCACCTGCAACGATGCTCGCCGCCGGGAGCGTGAACGCGAGGACGACGCAACCGAGCAGCCCGGCTGCCTGCAGCGGCCGCGGCCACCGTCGGTGCTCCGGCGGCAACGTCAACGCCGCTGCGTTCGTGATGGCGTAGTAGCCGAGGACGCAGAAGGAGCTGAATCCGATCGCGCCTCGCAGATCGGTGAGTGCGACGACCGTCACGATCGTCGCACCGATCACGACGTCGGCGCGGTGGGGGACGGAGTGCACCGGGTGCACGGCCGCGAGCCAGTGCGGCAGCTCGCGATCAGCGGCCATGGCGAACGTGGTGCGGCTCACGCCCGCGATGAGCGACAGGAGCACGCCGAGAGCCGCGATGGCTCCTCCGGCTCGAACGACACCTGCCGCCCATCCGCCAGCGGCCCCGCCGGCTCCGGCCACCGTCGCGAGCGGGGCCTCGGACGAGGCGAGCGCGCCCGGGCCCACGGCGAGCAGCGATGTCGTCGCCACCACGGCGTAGACGACGAGCGTGATGCCCAGCGCTCGCGGAATGGCCTTCGGGATCGTGCGGGCCGGATCGACCACCTCCTCGCCGAGTGTCGCGATGCGTGCATAGCCGGCGAAGGCGAAGAACAGCAGGCCGGCGGATCGGAGGATCCCGAACGGTCCTACGTCGCCGGTGCCCTCCAGGCGCGACGGGTCGACGTCTCCACTCGCGAGCGCGGTCGCCACGACGACGGCCAGTGCAACCAGCACGAGGAAGACGAGGACGCCCGTGACCGCGACGGTCTTCCGCACGCCGAAGTAGTTGACGGCCGTGAGGACGACGACCGCAGCGACCGCGATCGGCCGCTCCCAAGCGGGCGCGGCGTATGCGCCGAGCGTCAATGCCATGGCTGCGCAACTCGCGGTCTTGCCGACGACGAACCCCCAGCCCGCGAGGTAGCCCCAGAACGGGGAGAGTCGAGCACGGCCGTACACGTACGTCCCGCCTGACGACGGGTGCACCGCGGCGAGAGCGGCCGACGACGTCGCGTTGCAGTAGGCCACGATTCCGGCGATCGCGAGGCCGACGAGCAGCGCGCTGCCGGCGACGTCTGCAGCTGGGCCGAGCGCGGCGAAGATGCCGGCGCCGATCATCGAGCCGAGCCCCACGACGACGGCATCTCGTACGCCGAGCTGGCGCGACAGCCGGCTCGGCGGCGGCGTCAACCGTGCAGCCGGATCAGGCGTCGTAGGCGACGAGCTGCACCTCGGCTCCGCCGCGCTGCGTCAGGAAGGAGGTGTACATGCGAGCGAAGTCTCGCCGGTGCGGCGCCTCGCTCGTCTCCATGCCTGCGTCGACGAGTGCGGCGTGCGCGGTATCGACGTCGTCGGATCTGAAGCCGAAGTGCCGGAAGTGGACCTCGTCGTCCTCCGACCTGCTGAGCTCGAGCTTGAGACCCGTCACCGGATCGACCAGCACCGCGAAGAACGGGAGCCGGCTCTCGACGGCGAGGCCGAACGAGCCGGTGAGGCGATCGATCTGCTCGTCGAGGTCGGGAACGGTGAGCGCGATGTGGTCGATGCCCGGTGTGATCATCGGGAGCCTCCGATCGGTAGGGGAGCGGGTTGGAAGAGCTCGACCAGGTTCCCGGCCGGGTCGATCGCGAGTGCCTGCGCGCCGCCGGGTCCGGTGACGATCTCGTTGCGGAAGCGAACGCCTTCGCCTTCGAGACGTGCGACCTCGGCCTCGATGTCGTCGACGATCAGGTGGATGCGGTTCCACCCGCCTGGAGCCGGACGCTCGCCGTCGCTCATCGCGCGGCCGGCCGAGCTCTGCGGCCCCGACAGCAGGAGCCGGAGGTTGCCGCGGTGGACGTCGGCGAACGCCGGGCTCGCGATGCCGACCGTGAAGCCGAAGTGGCGGGTGTAGAAGTCGGTGCAGGCTGCGACGTCGTCGACGATGTAGCGGACGTTGACGGTCTCGGCGTCAGGCATGGGCGGTTCCCTTCGTCAGCTCCGCCAGGAGCAGGTCGACTCGTTCTTCGATCTCGTCGGCGGCGGCGTCGAAGGCGTTGGTCAACGACGGGTCGGCGACGCTCCAGTGCGCCGTCGTGGGCGATCCCGGGAACTCGGGGCACACCTCGCGGACCTTGTCGCAGAGCGTGACGACGCGATCGAAGCGCGTGCGTTCGAACGTCGACAGCGGCTTGCTCGCCCAGCCGGAGATGTCGATGCCTCGCTCGGCCATCACCCGCACCGCGTCGTGGTGCAACGGCTTCGGGTGGCTGCCCGCGCTGCGGGCCTCCACGACGCCGCCCGACCGAACTTGCGCCAGCGCCTCCGCCATCTGCGACCGGGCGCTGTTGCCGGTGCAGAGGAACAGCACCTTCTGCGTCTTCGTCCGTCGTTTCGCGGCGCCGCCATCGTGCACACGCGCCAACCCCGGATGGAGGGTGCCGGCGGCGTCGCCGAGCAGGCGCCCGCACCGCAGCAGGTCGACCCGGTAGTAGACGTCGCGACCGTCGGCGGAGCTGCGGCGAGACGTCACCACGCCGCCCCTGCGCAGCTCCGACAGGTGGTACGAGACCAGGTTCTGCGGCTTCCCGGTCAGGCGCACCAGCTCCCCGACGCGCCGGTCGCTGCGGCCGAGCTCGCCGACGATCTGCCACCGCACCGGGTCGGCGAGCAGACCGAGGATCTCGGGTGGTGCCGGCGCGGCGACAACGGCCATGCCGCGATTAGATCAGTTCAGATTGATGGAATCAAGAGGTTCGTGCGATGAAGTCGACGAGCAGGCGCCCAACCTCCTCGCCCCGGTCTTCCTGGAGGAAGTGGCCGCCGCCCTCGATCGTCACGTGGGGCTGGTCTTGCGCTCCAGCGACCTGCTTCTGGAACACGCGGAAGCCTCCGGCCGTCACCGCGTCCTTGTCGCTGAAGGCGGTGAGGAACGGCTTGTCGAACCGGCTGAGCACCTCCCACGCCGCGACGTTGTCGCGGTGCGCGGGGTCGTCGGTGCCGGTGGGCACGAGCGACGGGAAGATGCGGGCGGAGGCCTTGAACGACTCGTCGGGAAACGGGGCGTCGTACGCGGCGATCGCATCGTCCGAAAGGCCATCGGCGCAGCCTCCCGACACGATGCGTCCGATCTCGAAGTTCGGGGACTCCTTCGAGAACTTCTGCCATGCGAGGAACGCGTCGGTGAGCGGGCGGTCACCGGTCGGCAGCCCCGTGTTGGCCACGCACACCCGGGCATACCGCTCAGGATCGAGCGCGACGAGGCGCAGCCCGATGAGCCCGCCCCAGTCCTGGCCGAAGAACGTGATGTCGTGCAGGTCGAGGTGCTCGAAGAGCAGCCGGCGCATCCACTCGACGTGACGTGCGTAGGAGTAGTCGCCCGGCTCCGACGGCTTGTCGCTGCGACCGAGACCGATGAGATCGGGCGCGACGACTCGGTGCCCGGCCTCGAGCAGCACGGGAATCACCTTGCGGTAGAGGTACGCCCAGGTGGGCTCACCGTGCATCAACAGTACAGGTGCCGCGCCGGCCGGTCCTTCGTCGATGTAGTGGGCACGCAGCTCCACGCCGCCGGTCTCGTCACCCGACACGTCCGCGTACCGCGGCTCGTACGGCCAGTCGGGGATCGAAGCGAACCGCTCGTCAGGGGTACGGAGGACCTTCACTGTCGACTCATCTCTGCTCGGGCCGCCACGGCGGCGGAGGGATCACGTTCGAGGAGCTGGATCACGACAGCGTCCAGCCTGCCGGTGAACGGGAACGGCGCCTGGTAGCGCTGCGACACCGCCGAGCCGTGGTCGTAACCGATCGTCGGCCCGACGCTCGAGATCATGCGCATGAAGAGCGGCAGTTCGGCGGCGCCGCACTCGATGCCGTCGATCGCGACCGACGCGGAGCCGTCGCGGCCACGGCGGCGGACGCGCACCTGTAGCTCGCACGGTTGCCCTACGGGCACCCGCTCCGCCGACTCGACGATCACGTGGTCGTCGAACGCGTTGTAGTCGAGCACCAGCCGCCCGTCCTGGACGAAGACGGAGATCCCGGAGTTCTCGGTGCCGGTGGCGAAGAGCACGCCCTCGTCTTCGGCGCGTGTGAGCTCGACCGTTGCCGTGAGGTCGAAGCTGCGTCCGCCCACGGCCGCCGCGGCCTGGGCCGACATCGGCGACATCGGCGGCCGGTAGACGTAGCGCTTCGATGCGGGATGGGGCGAGCGATCTCGGAAACGGGCCCCGAACAGCTCGATCGTCCGCTCGTCGAGGGGGAGCACCTCGTGACGTTCCGCCTCCTGCCACCACAGGTCGACGAGCTCGCGGAGACGCTCGGGGTCCCGCGCGGCGAGGTCGTTGCACTCCGATGGATCCGCGACGAGGTCGTAAAGCTCCCACTGCTCGGTGTCGAAGTCGGCTCCCGCGACGTGGCGGCACACGGCCTTCCAGTTGCCGCTCACGAGGGCGCGACTGCCCGCCATCTCGAAGTACTGCAGCGCGTTCGCCGCGGGTGCGTCCGGCGAACGCAGGATCTCGACGAACGAGTGCCCGGTCACCGGCTTCTGCTCGACACCCCGGAACACGCCGGGCGCCTGGACGCCGAGCAGCTCGTAGATCGTCGGCGCGATGTCGGACACGTACGCGAACTGGTGTCGCATCGTCCCCCGCTGCGCTTCACCGACGCCGTGCGGCCAGTGCACGATCATCGGAACGTGGACGCCGCCCTCGTGGGTGTTCTGCTTGTACCAACGGAAGGGGCAGTTCCCGGTCTGGGCCCAGCCCCACGGGTAGTTCGTGTGGCTGTGCGGGCCGCCGATGTCGTCGAGCCGCTTCACGGCCTCCGAAGGCTGCTCGAGGATGCCGTTGAAGAACTTCATCTCGTGCAGGACGCCGAGCGGTCCGCCTTCCTGTGACGCTCCGTTGTCGGTGAGGAACATCAGCAGCGTGTTGTCGAGCTGGCCGAGCCGCCGAAGCCCGTCGACGAAGCGACCGATCTGATCGTCGGTGTGATCGAGGAACGCCGCGAACGCCTCCTGCAGCCGGGCCGCCAGGACCCGCTCGTCGTCGCTCATGTCGTCCCACGCGTTGACGCCCGGGTTGCGCGGCGACAGGACGGTGTTCGGCGGGATCACACCGAGCTCGAGCTGGCGCTCGAACCAGCGCTGGCGAACCACATCCCAACCTTCGTCGAACGCGCCGCGATACTTCTCGAGGTATGCCGCCGGCGCCTGGTGGGGCGCGTGGGTCGCACCGAAGGCGAGGTAGGTGAAGAACGGCCGGTCCGGGCGGATGCCCTTGCTGTCGGCGATCATCCGCAGCGCCTGGTCGACGAGGTCTTCCGACAGGTGGTAGCCGTCGCCGTCGCCGGAACGAGCAGGCGGCTCGATCATGTGGTTGTCGACGACGAGCTCGGGGTGGAACTGGTCGGTCTCGCCTTCGAGGAAGCCGTAGAACCGGTCGAAGCCGCGACCGAGTGGCCAGTGGTCGAACGGCCCTGCAGCGCTGCACTCCTCCATCGGTGCGAGGTGCCACTTGCCGACGGCGAAGGTGGCGTATCCGGCCTCGCGGAGGACCTCGGCCATGGTCGCCGTGTGACTCGACATGTGGCCGAGCATGTTCGGGAAGCCCGTTCGGAAGTTCGACACGTTCCGCATGCCGGCCATGTGGTGCGACCGTCCGGTGAGCAAGGCGGCGCGGGTCGGCGAGCACAACGGCGTGACGTGGAAGTTCGTGAACTGCACGCCGCCCGACGCGAGCGCATCGATGTTCGGCGTGTCGATCGTCGAGCCGTAGCAGCCGAGCTGGGCGAACCCGGTGTCGTCGAGGAGGATGACCACGACGTTCGGAGCGTCTTCGCCTGGATGCGCACGCTCGTCGAACCACGGTTCGGAGTCCGCGATCGTCCGGCCGATGCGGCCTTCGAAGCGCTCGGGGCGCGTCATGCCCACCCTCCTGCGAACGCCACGAACTGGCCGGTGGTGAAGCGGCTCGTGCCGTCGACGAAGGGCATGCAGAACGAGGCGAACTCCTCGAGCGAGCCCAGCCGTCCCATCGGCACCTGTGCCTCGACGCGGGCCCGACCCTCGGGGTCTTCGGCGCGAGACGCCCGCAGGAACTCGGGGAAGTCCATGAAGTTCGTGCCGACGACGTTGATCTGGACGCCCTTGTCGACGACTTCGGCCGCGACGTTGCGGGCGAGCATCGTCGCCCCGGCGCGCGCCGCGGAGTAGAGCGGAGCGCCCGGCGTCGGCCGAGCACCTGCGGCGCTGGTGATGAGCAGCACCTGACCGTCACCCCTCTCCACCATCGGTGGGACGACGCTGCGGAGGAAGTGGTACGGCGCCTCCAGGCACCCCTCGATCACGGTTCGTAGGTCGTCGACCGTCGACCGCAGGAAGCGACCGGTGACGATGCGGCCGCTGAAGGCAGCGGCGGCGTCGATGCGCCCGAAACGAGCCAGCGCGGCTTCGACGAGTCGGGCGGACGAGGCCGGATCGGTCAGGTCGCGCACGCCGGCGACGGCTTCGACCGACGCGCCGGCGGCCTCGAGCTCGGCGACGAGTCCGTCTTCGGGGTCACCGACGACAATGTCGTGGCCACGAGCCGCGAGGTACCGAGCGAGCACCGGGCCGACGTAGAAGCCGCCGTCGTTGACGAGCGCGACGCGGCGATCGGGAGAGGGCACGATGACGACCGTAAAGTTGTGACAGTACCTCTGTCAATAGATTGCCACCGCGTTGGGCGGTTGTCGCTCAAAGGTGGCGGTTCGCACCACCCGGACCGACCGTCAGTCGTTCTTCGGCGAACGCACCAACCGCCACGCGGTCGGCAGCGCGACGCCCGCGGCGACCGCCTTGAGCGCGTCGCCGATGAGGAACGGCGCCACACCGAGCTCCACCGCTTTGACCGCGCTGACGCCGAGGTGGTGCGCGAGCCAGGTCGCGCCGCAGGCGTAGATGATCGCGGTGCCGGCGAGCATCGCCGACCACGCGCTGAGCGGTCGCCGATCGTCGCCCTTGTCGGCCAGACGCCCGACGACGCCCGCAGCGATGATGAAGCCCACGAGGTAGCCCGCGGTGGCACCGGTCGCGACCTTCCAGCCGCCGGAGGCGTCAGCGTAGAAGGGGAGTCCGACGGCGCCGAGCACGACGTAGAGGCCCTGCGATGCGATGGCCCGGCGAGCGCCCAGCGCGGCGCCCGCCACGAGCACGGCGAAGGTCTGCCCCGTGAGCGGGACCGGCGTCCACGGCAGAGCGAACGACACCTGCGCCGCTGCTGCGGTGAGCAACGCGAAGCCGACGACCGCGACGATCGACCGGACACGAGCCGAGGCCACGGGCAGCGTGTCGACGAGGTTGCGGGGAGCGGTGATTGCAGTCAACGACGAATTCTCCTTGAGGTGCCTGACGCGGCGGGTGAGGTTACCTTGCAGCCCATGACGGGCGAGGAAACGCGACGGGACGTCATCGTGATCGGGGCCGGCTTCGCCGGGCTCTACCTGGTTCACCAGATGCGCAAGGCGGGCTTCACGGTTCGAGCGTTGGAGGCCGGGGGCGGCGTCGGGGGTACGTGGTACTGGAACCGGTATCCCGGCGCGCGCTGCGACGTCCAGAGCCTCGAGTACTCCTTCGGCTTCGACGACGACCTCCAGCAGGAGTGGGAGTGGACGGAGAAGTACGCGTCCCAGCCGGAGATCCTCCGCTACCTCGAGCACGTCGCCGACCGGTTCGACCTCCGCCGCGACATCCAGTTCGACACGAGAGTCGTCGCCGCGACCTTCGACGACGAGACCACGACGTGGACGGTCGAGACCGAAGCAGGCGAGCGGTTCGTCAGCCGCTACCTGGTTGCCGCCACCGGGTGCCTGTCGTCGGCCAACGTGCCCGACATCCCCGGCCGCGACGACTTCGACGGCCCGACCTACCACACCGGTCGCTGGCCTCACGATGGAGTCGACTTCACCGGCCAGCGCGTGGCGGTGATCGGCACGGGATCGTCGGCGGTCCAGTCGATCCCCATCATCGCGGAGCAGGCGGCCGAGCTGACGGTCTTCCAGCGCACGGCGACGTACTCGGTGCCGGCGAGGAACGAACCGTTGCCGCCCGAGCTGCAGGAAGAGGTGAAGCGGCGCTATCCGGACGTTCGAGCCGCGAACCGTCTGACCGCTGCAGGGTTCGGCGCGCTGTCGACGACGAACGCCCCCCTGCGGACGATGGCCGAGCTCGACGAAGACGAGCGGCAGCGGCAGCTCGAGGAGCGGTGGGAACTCGGCGGGCTCGGCTTTCTCGGCACGTTCAGCGACACCATCATCACGCCCGAGGCGAACGAGGTCGCCGCGGAGTTCGTGCGGTCGAAGATCCGCGAGATCGTGCACGACCCGGCCGTCGCCGAGCTGTTGAGCCCGAAGCAGGTGATCGGCTGCAAGCGGCTCTGCATCGACTCCGGCTACTACGAGACGTTCAACCGGCCGAACGTCCACCTCGTCGACATCAGCTCGAACGGCATCGAGGCCATCACTGCCACGGGCGTTCGGGCGAACGGGGTCGAGCACGAGGTCGACGCCATCGTCTTCGCGACCGGATTCGACGCGATGACCGGTGCGCTGGCGAAGATCCGCTTCACCGGCGCCGGCGGACGCACACTCGACGAGGCGTGGGCCGAGGGGCCGAAGACCTACCTCGGTCTGGGAGTCCCTGGCTTCCCGAACCTCTTCCTCGTCACCGGCCCCGGCAGCCCGTCGGTGCTCACCAACATGGTCACCTCCATCGAGCACCACGTCGAGTGGATCACGGAGTGCATCTCGTACCTGCGAGACATCGGTGAGGAGCGCATCGAGGCCGATCCGCAGGCCGCGGAGGAGTGGGTGGCCTACGTCAACAGCATCGCCGGCTTCACCCTCTTCCCCACGTGCAACTCGTGGTACCTCGGCGCCAACATTCCTGGGAAGCCGCGCGTGTTCATGCCGTTGCCCGGCTTCGCGCCCTACGCGGTGAAGTGCGCCGACGTCGCGGCCAAGGGGTACGAGGGATTCGTCACCGGCGCGCGCGACCTCACGCGGGCGTAGTGCGGTCGGTCATCTCGGTCGACGGGCTCGTCAAGACGTTCGGCTCGTTCCGCGCGCTCGATGGCCTCGACCTGGATGTCGAGGAAGGCGAGGTCCACGGCTTCCTCGGCCCGAACGGCGCCGGGAAGACGACGACGATCCGCGTCCTGCTCGGGTTGTTGCGCGCCGACGGCGGCACGGTTCGACTGCTCGACGGCGATCCGTGGAACGACGCCGTCGAGCTGCACCGCCGGCTGGCGTACGTCCCGGGCGACGTGAGCCTGTGGCCGAAGCTCACTGGCGGCGAGGTGATCGACTTCTTCTCCCGCCTGCGCGGAGATGTTGCGCCGGCGAGGCGGGACGAGCTCATCGAACGATTCGAGCTCGACCCGACGAAGCGATGCCGCACCTACTCGAAGGGCAATCGCCAGAAGGTCGCGCTCGTCGCTGCGCTGGCGTCGTCGTCGCCGCTGCTCATCCTCGACGAGCCGACCTCGGGCCTCGACCCGCTCATGGAGTCGGTCTTCCAGAGCTGCATCGAGGAGGCGAAGGCAGAGGGCCGCACCGTCCTCCTGTCGAGCCACATCCTCGCCGAGGTCGAGGCGCTCTGCGACCGGGTCAGCATCATCCGCGCTGGTCGCACCGTGGAGTCGGGGTCGTTGCAGTCGCTGCGGCAACTCACCCGCACGTCGATCGTCGCGGAGACGGAGCGGCCGCCGGCAGGGCTCGCCGAGATCGCCGGCGTGCACGGCGTCCGGGTCGATGGGTCGAAGGTGCACCTCGACGTCGACACCGCGAACATCGACGCCGTCCTCCGTCGCCTCGTCGACTGCGGCGTGCGATCGCTCGTCAGCACGCCGCCCACGCTGGAGGAGCTGTTCCTCCGGCACTACGGCGACGAGTCGTGAACGAGCTCGCCGGTCTCGGACCGCTCGCGCGGCTCGTGGTGCGGCGCGATCGCGTGCGGTTCGCCACATGGCTTGCGGGCGTGTTCCTGCTGGTGATCGTCACGGCGGCGAGCACGAAGGGGCTGTATCCGACACAGGCGAGCCTCGACTCCGCGGCGAAGCTCGCGGAGACCAACCCGGTCGCCCTCGCGTTCAACGGCCCGGCTCAGGCGCTCGACACGATCGGCGGACAGGTCGCGTTCCAGCTCGGCTCGTTCGGGTTCATCGTCGTCGGGCTGCTCTCGGTGCTCCTCGTAGGCAGGCTCACTCGGACGGAGGAAGACAGCGGCCGGCTGGAGCTCGTCCGCTCGATGCCCGTCGGCAGGCGTGCGCCGCTGGCCACCGCACTGGCGGTCGTGATGGCCGTCCAGGTGCTGGCAGGAGCGCTCACGACCGCCGCCCTCGTGAGCCAGGGCCTCGCGGTCACCGGATCGGTCGCGCTCGCCGTCTCGTACGTCGCGTTCGGGTTGTTCATGCTCGCCGTGACCGCGCTGACGGCGCAGGTCGCGGAGAACCCGCGCGTCGCGACCGGAACCGCAGGCGCCGTCCTCGGTGTCTCGTTCCTCTTGCGAGCGATCGGTGACACCGGGCCGGAATGGCTCTCGTGGATCTCGCCCATGGGCTGGGCCCAGAGGATGCGGCCGTACGCAGGCGAGCGGTGGTGGCCGTTCGCCCTGCTGCTCGTCGCCGGACTCGCCGTGCTCGCAGGCGCCGTGCGCGTGGCCGACGCCCGTGACTTCGGCGCAGGCGTCGTCGCGCCCCGTGCTGGCCCTGCGCGGGCGAGCGCTTCGCTCGGCTCACCCGTCGGGCTGGCGTTCCGCCTCCACCGGGGTGCGATCCTCTGGTGGGTGGTGTCGGTGATCGTGCTCGCGGGCGCGTACGGGGCGCTGGCAGACAGCATCGACGACTTCGTGCGCGACAGCCCCGACCTCGAGGACATCATCGCCAGCGTCCAGGGAGCGAGCCTCGCCGACTCCTACCTGGCGACGTCGCTCCTCGTCGTCGCGCTTCTCGCGGCCGGACCTGCGCTGCAGATCGCGCTGCGCCTCCGATCAGAGGAGACCGAGCACCGGACCGAGATGATCACCGCGACGCCGACGTCGCGCGCTCGCTGGATGTCGAGCCACCTGCTCGTGGCGCTCGGCGCCGGCGCCCTGGCGGTGGTCAGCGGGGGAGCGGCCCTGGGCGGGGCCTACGCCGCAACCGGCGCCGACGCGACGCAGGTACCGAGGCTCGCTGCCGCCTCGCTGGTGTACGTGCCGGCCGTGTGGGTGCTCACGGGGCTCGCCGTCGCCCTGTTCGGCGTGGTGCCGCGAGCCGTTGCCGCCGTGTGGGGCGCCCTTGCGGTCTGCTTCGTCATCGCGATGTTCGGGCCGATCCTCGACCTGCCGGCGTGGGCGCTCGACATCTCGCCGTTCCAGCAGACACCCGCTGCACCCGCCTCCGACGTGCGCGTCGTGCCGATCGTGGTCTTGCTGGGGATCGCCGCGGTGTTCGCCGGAACCGGCCTCGCCGGGTTCCGGAGACGAGAGGTCGGCTGATCTCGAGCTCGTCATCCGCTCGACGGCGGCGCGTGCTGCTCCTCGAGGCACACCACGGCGGTTCGCACCGACAGTGGGCCGAGGGCGTCGCTGCGCACAGCCGCCACGACGTCCGGCTCCTCACCCACGCGGGCGGCTTCTGGAAGTGGCGCATGCACGGGGCCGCCGTCACCCTCGCACGAGAAGCTGACGCGCTCGCCCGCGACGGCTGGACGCCGGACGTCGTCCTCGCCAGCGACATGGTGAACGTCGCCGCGTTCCTCGGTCTCGCTCGGCGGAGCTGCGGCAGCGCGGCGGTCGCGCTGTACATGCACGAGAACCAGCTGACGTATCCGCTCCCCGATGGCGCGGCGCGCGACGACTCGTACGCGATGACCAACTGGGTGAGCATGTGCGCCGCCGACGTGGTCGTCTTCAACTCGGAGTTCCACCGTCGCGAATGGTTCGACGCGCTTCCCGGCTTCCTCCGTCGGTTCCCCGACCACCGGCACAGCGCGCTTATCGAGGGCGTCGAGCAGCGCAGTTCGGTGCTGCCTGTCGGTGTCGACCCGGTGGTGTTCGGCGCCCGGCGCGACGTCGCCGACGGGCCGCCGCTGATCCTCTGGAACCACCGGTGGGAGTACGACAAGAACCCGGACGCGTTCGTCGCCGCGGTCGATGCACTCGCCGCGGACGGCCTGCCGTTCCGACTCGCCATCGCGGGCCAGCGGTTCACGAACGTGCCGCCAGCGCTCGACGGGGCGCGTGTGCGCCACGCCGGCCGCCTCGTCCACTTCGGTACCGCGTCGCCGGACGACTACCTCGGTCTGCTGCGACGAGCAGACGTCGTCGTCAGCACGGCGCTGCACGACTTCTTCGGCTTGGCCGTCGTGGAGGCCATGGCTGCCGGCGCGCTTCCCGTCCTGCCTCGACGGCTCGCGTACCCGGAGCTGGTGCCGCCCGAGATCGCCGCGCGTTGGCTCTACGACGACGACCGACAACTGGTCGACCGCCTCCACCGAGCGGTCGTCGACGACGCGGCGCGATTGCACGACGCCGCGGCCGTTCGTGCCCACGTCCACCGGTTCCGCTGGCCCCACGTCGCTCGCGAGTACGACGCGCTGATCGACCGTCTCTGACGCAACGCCGCGTGCAGGGCGAACACACGTTCGGTACTGTTCGCGGACGTGGCGTCCTCGCCCCGGCCGCTCCCGACGATCCTCCACGCTGACCTCGACGCCTTCTACGCATCGGTGGAACAGCTGCTCGATCCTTCCCTGAAGGGTCTGCCCATCGCCGTCGGCGGAGGCGTGGTGCTCGCAGCGTCCTACGAGGCCAAGGCCTTCGGCGTCGACGGCGGGATGTCGGGGTGGCGGGCCAAGCAGCTCTGCCCGACGCTGCGGTTCGTCGGCGGGCACTTCTCGGAGTACCAAAGGCTGGCGGACGAGGTGATGGCGGTGCTTCGGGACGTCACGCCGTCGGTCGAGCGCATCTCCATCGACGAGGCGTTCCTCGACGTCGCCGGAGCGATCCGCCTCTTCGGCCCGCCCGACCGCATCGCGACCCGCATCCGCAGCCGTGTGCGAGACGAGATCGGCCTGCCGATCTCGATCGGCGCGGCAACGACGAAGCACCTGGCCAAGGTGGCGTCGCAGGTCGCGAAACCCGACGGGCTGGTCGTCGTCGAACCCGGTCTTGAGGGGCAGTTCCTCCACCCGCTGCCGGTCGGGCTCCTTTGGGGCGTCGGACCGAAGACGAGGGAGCGTCTCGCATCGGTCGGGATCCACACCGTCGGCGATCTCGCGGCGACCGATCCGGACAACCTCGAGCGGATCCTCGGCCGTGCCATCGGGTCGAAGCTCGGCGCGCTGGCGAACAACGCCGACACGCGGCGCGTCGAGGGGCGGCGACGCGCCCGGTCCGTCGGCGCGCAGTCCGCCCTTGGGCGGAGGGAGGCGACGCCGCTGCTCCTCCGCTCCGCGTTCGGCCACCTCGCCGAACGCGTCGGCGCCCGTCTTCGCAAGGGCAACCGCGCCGGTCGCACCATCACCATCCGGCTCCGGTTCGCGGACATGCGATCGATCACGAGGTCGGTGACGCTCCCGGTTCCCACGTCGGCCACGTCGACGATCGCGGAGGTCGCCGTCGATCTCGCGTCACAGGCACTGGCGGAGCATCCCGAGGAGCGGGAGATCACGCTCGTCGCCGTATCGGTGTCGGGCGTGGTCGACGAGGCCGCGATCCAGCTCGAGCTTCCGTTCGGGAAGGGCTTGACCCAAGCGCCCACGAGCGCCGGCGCCGGGGCTCGTGCCACGGTCGAGCGGGCTCTCGACCGGGTGCGTGACAAGTTCGGGCGAAGCTCCATCGCCTACGCCGGCGTCACGTTCGGCGATGCTCGAGGAGCCCCCGATGCGTTCCGGGAGCTCGCCGAGGACCCTGCGCAAGAGGACCTTCGGCCGTGGTGAGCGGGACTCTCCGGGCTGACCATGAGAGCACCACCCCGAGGAGGGAGGCTCTCGATGAAGGCGAAGATCGTCGTAGGTGTCGACGGGTCCAAGGCGTCGCGTCGGGCGCTCGAATGGGCGGTCGCCGAAGCACGGCTTCGCGACGCGTCGCTGCACGTCGTCTACGCGTGGCACTACCCGTACTTCGCAGCCATGCCGACCGGCGGTCCGCTGGTGAGTGCGCAGTCGCTCGAGGAGGCGGGCGAGCAGGTCATCCAGGACTCGCTCCACGACCTCGACACGGCGGGCATCGAGATCGTCACCCGCCCGATCGGTGGCCCTGCTGCGTTCGTCCTGATCGATCTCAGCGAGCACGCCGACATGGTCGTCGTCGGGTCACGCGGCCACGGCGGCTTCGCGGGCCTCGTCCTGGGCTCCGTCAGCCAGCAGGTCGTGTCACACGCGAGGTGCCCGGTGGTGGTCGTGCGTGACGCCGACGATTGACTCAGATCGCGATCAGCGTCAGCGGCACGAGGAACAGCAACCCCATGAAGACCGCGAGCCGGTGCCGTGACTCGAGTGCCAGCCGCGCCGTCGCGAGGCACGCCTGCCGCAGGAGCGGGTAGCCGACCGCCAGCAGCAGCAACGTCCAGGTGCTCACACCCACCGTCACCGCGACGACCACGCGCACCGCGTCCTGGTTCCCGAGGAGGATCGCGGCCACCAAGGTGTCGGCGAGGGTGGTGATGTTCGCCCCCGCGATGTACGGCAGCGTGTTCGCTCGCCGCAGGTAGCCCTTGGCCACGAGCGGAACGAGGACGGTGAGCGCGACCGACACCGACAACGTCAGCAGGCAGACTCCGCAGCCGACGAGGAACATCGTCCACTTCCGCTCGTGCCAGGCGTCGTCGCGCTCCTCGAGCCGGTGTTCGCTGACCGCCGGAAGCACGCGGTCGAACAACGCGAAACCGGCGAGCAGCACGACCACACCCACGGGGAACAGCGCCCAGTCGGGAAGCACGGCTCGTCCGAGATCGACCGCCCACCCGAACAGCGCGTCGGTCGCTGACGAGATCGACGGCGACGTGCCGACGTCGAGACCGTCGATGCTGCCGCTGCTCAACAGCGCCAACCCGATCGCCGCGCCAGGCAGGTACGTCGCCATCGTCATCAGCAACGACAGGATCCCGATGGAGATCGGGGCGCGCCGCCCGTCGCCTTCCTGCTTCCGCAACGCGTAGATCGTGCCGACCACCAGAACGACGAACGCGGCGCCGAGTCGTGACCCGGTGAGCATCGCGAACGACGACGTCCGGTCGATCGCACCGCCGTCGAGCAACGTGAGCGCCGACGCCGCGATCGGGGAACCCGACATCACGAGGCACGCCCCGAGCCAGCCGAAGCCCAGCGTGCTCCAGGCGTTGTCGGTGAGGAACGAGCCTTCGAGCGCGGGCACGAGCCCCGTCGCGCCCGCCTTCATCAAGCCGAGGGCGGTGACGAAGAGGCCGAGGCCGGAGACGAGGTACACGCCCCGAAGCGGGAGCGAGGGCGACGAGAGCTCGGGGACCGCGATGTCCTCGTCGGGGAGCTCCCGGCCTTCGATGTGGACCACGTGGGCGATGTGAACGCCCTCGTCCGCCGTCTGCTCGTCCGTCTCCATCCACCAAGTCAATCGGAAGTGTGGAAATTCCGCAACCTGCTGTAGTACGTCCACATGGAGCGAGTGGCATACGACGAGTTCTCGATGTTCCACGAGAACGCGGAGGAGCACGGCATCCCCTACGACGGGCCGCCAGCGGTTCGCCGCGAGGCGGTGGGTCTCGGTGACGGTCGGTCGCTCAGTGCCCTCGTGTGGGGAACCTCGCCCGCGGAGCTCGTCTTCCTTCACGGCGGCGGCCAGAACGCCCACACGTGGGACACGGTCGCCCTCGCGCTCGGGTGTCCGCTGGTGGCGATCGATCTGCCCGGTCATGGGCACTCCGACGGCCCGAAGGGTGGTGCCGACGCCCTGGGGGACAACGCGGACGACGTCGCCGCAGCGGTCGACGCGCTGGCTCCCGAGGCTCGCGCCGTCGTCGGCATGTCTGCCGGCGGGTTGACCGCCCTCGCTCTCGCGCAGCGTCGTCCCGACCTCGTTCGCAAGCTCGTCCTGGTCGACATCCTCCCGAACCCTGACCCGACGATGGTCAAGCGCATCACCGACTTCATCGCCGGACCCGAGACGTTCGAGAGCTTCGATGCGTTGCTCGAGCGGACCGTCGCGTTCAACCCGACCCGCTCCGTCTCTTCGCTGCGGCGGGGCATCCTCCACAACGCGGTGCAACTCGACGACGGCACCTGGCAGTGGCGACACCGTCGACATCGGCGGGAGGGTCCGCCGCCCGACCCTGAGCAGAGCGCAGCCCGCGTCGCGTCGCTGTGGGACGCCATCGCCGGGCTCCGATGCCCCGTCATGCTCGCTCGGGGCATGGCCGACGGCTCCGTGATCACCGACGAGCAGGAGGCGAAGCTGCTCGCGGTGCTGCCGTCGGCGCGCGTCGAGCGGGTCGAGGGCGCTGGTCACAGCATCCAGGGCGACAAGCCGGTCGAGCTCGCCGCGCTGATCGCCGGCTTCGCGTGAGCGGGCCGGTCAGCGACCGCGACCCGGTGCGCGCCGGGTCGGAAGCCGACGATGCCGTGCATGACGACGTCGAGGTCGTCGAGGCGCGTCAGGCCGACGTCGGTGGGATGGCAGTGGCGCGGGCCCTGCCTCGCCGGGCGAGGCGGACGGTCGGCGCATGGTGCTTCGCCGACCATTTCGGGCCTGCCGCGGTCGCCGCGGCCGCGATGCAGGTCGGGCCCCACCCGCACATCGGGTTGCACACCGCGACGTGGATCATCGAAGGCGAAGTGGTCCATCGCGACAGCCTCGGCACCCAGCAGCCCATCCGGCCAGGGCAGCTCAACCTGATGACCGCCGGCCGAGGCGTGTCGCACGCAGAGGAGACGCCGGCGTCGCGTGTCGACACGCTGGAAGGTGTGCAGCTGTGGCTCGCCCAGCCGGATGCGACGCGCTTCGGCGACCCCGCCTTCGCGCATCACGGTGAGCTGCCTCGCGACGACGTCGACGGCGCGACGGTGACGGTGTTCCTCGGGGCGGTCGCCGGGCTCACGTCGGCCGCCGAGCTCGACGTCGAGGTCGTCGGTGCGGAGATCGAACTGCACGGGCCGGCGACGCTTCCGGTCGATCCGTCCTACGAGCACGCCGTTCTCACCCTTGGCTCGAGCGTGTCCGTGCGAGATCGCGCGGTCGGTCCGGCCCACCTCGTGTACCTCGCGCCCGGGCGCGACGAGATCGACATCGCGCGACGGCGGACGGCGGTACCGCCCGCGTGCTCCTCTTGGGGGGTGTGCCGTTCGAGGAGGAGCTGCTGATGTGGTGGAACTTCGTCGCGCGGTCACGCGACGAGATCGAGGAGGCGCAACGCGACTGGAACGGCGGGCACGAGCGGTTCGGCGACGTCGAGTCGTCACTCTCGCTGATCCCGGCACCGCGCCCGAACTGGTTGCCCCTCTGAAGACCCGCACCGCCGAGGGCATCGTCCTCGTCCTCGTCTCTGCGGTGTCGTTCGGCGCGCTCGGCGTGCTGGCGCGCGTGGCCTACGACGACGGCGCCGATCCCGTGGGCGTGCTGACCGTTCGATTCGCCATCGCCGCGGCGTGCTTCGTCGCCGCGGTGGTCGCGACGGGTCGAATCCGCCGGCTGCCTTCGAAGCGGACGACCGCCGGTCTGGCCTTGATGGGCGTCGGCTACCTCGCACAGTCGCTCTGCTACTTCACCGCGGTCGACCACGCGCCGCCCGGACTCGTGGCGCTGCTCCTCTACTCGTATCCCGCGCTGGTGGTGATCCTCGGCGTCGTCTTCGCCGGTCTGCGCCTCACCGCCCGAGCCGCGGTTGCGTGCGCCGTGGCCGTCGCAGGCACGGTCGTGATCGTCGGCCCGTCCGCGAGCGGCGGCTCGCCGATCGGCATCGCGTTCGGCCTTGCAGCGGCGTTCGTCTACGCCGCGTACATCCTCATCGGCGGACGCATCCTGCCGAACGTCGACGCGCTCACCGCGTCCGCGATCATCATGTCGACCGCGGCGATCGGATACGCGGTGGTGTTCGCGTTGCGTCCGGCCGAGCGCGCGCTTCCGCAGTCCGGTGGCGGATGGGCAGCCGCCCTCGCGATCGCACTCGTCTGCACGGTCGTGGCGGGCATCACGTTCCTCGGTGGCCTGGCGCGGGTGGGTCCTGCGGATGCGTCGACGCTGTCGACGGTCGAGCCGGTCGTCAGCGTGCTCCTGTCCGCGATCGTGACCGGTGAAGCGATCACCGGGTGGACGGTCGGCGGCGGGGCGATGGTGCTCGCCTCCGTGGTGGCGCTGGCGCGGAACCCTTAGCCGGACGCAGAAGCCGAGGCAGTCGCGCGCGCACCGGCGCGCTTGTGCGACAACACGATGATCGTAGCGCCGATGATCCCGCTGCTGATCGAGCCGAGGAGGATCCCGATCTTTGCCTGGGTCTCGAGCGCCGGATCGTCGAAGGCCAGCGACGCGATGAACAAGGCGACGGTGAAGCCGATGCCGCCGAGCGCGCCGGCGCCGAGCACGTGGGCCCGGTCGACGCCGCTCGGGAGCCTCGTCGCCTTCGTGGCCAGCGCTCCGAACGTGGCAAGCGTGATGCCAAGGGTCTTCCCGACGATGAGACCGATCGCGACCGCAAGGGTGACTCGACTCGTGAGCGTGTCGCCGAGGTTGTTGCCGACGTCGACGCCGGCGTTGGCCAGGGCGAAGATCGGCACGATCACGTAGCTCGACCACGGATGCAGCCGGTGCTCGAGCTCCTCGAGCACCGAGCGACCCTTCACCGGAACGGCCGGCGTCAGGAGCCCGAGCGCGACACCGGCGATGGTGGGGTGGATCCCGGCCCGGTACGTCGCGTACCAGGCGAGCGCGCCGACCGGCACGTACGCGAGTGGTGACGCCGCGCCGATGCGCCGGATGAACACCACGACGGCGAGGAGCCCGGCGACGCCGAGCAGCCAGAGCACGCCGACGTTCGTCGAGTAGAAGAGCGCGATCACGAGGATGGCGCCGAGGTCGTCGACGATGGCGAGCGTGAGGAGGAACAGCTTGAGCCCGACCGGCGCACGCGTGCCGAGAAGCGCGAGGACCCCGACGGCGAAGGCGATGTCGGTCGCCATGGGGACGCCCCACCCGCGCGTCGCCTCGCCTCCGCCCGACAGCGCGAGGTAGATCAACGCCGGAAGGGCCATGCCGCCCACCGCCGCGACCGCCGGCAGGAGCGCAGCGCGCGGATCGCGCAACTCGCCGACAACCAGCTCCCGCTTGATCTCCAAACCGATCAGGAAGAAGAAGACCGCCATCAGCGCGTCGTTCACCCACGTGTGCAGGTCGAGGTCGAGCTTCCACGACTCGGGCCCGATCTGGACGTGGGTCTCCCACAGGTGGTGGTAGGTCTCGGAGAACCCGCTGTTGGCCCAGACGAGCGCGATCACGGTCGCCACGAAGAGCAGGGCACCGCCACCGGCCTCCGTCTGCAGGAACTCGACCAGCGGGGTGATCCTCCGCCGGCGCTCGGAGGTGGTGGATGACGTCATCGGGACGGTGCACTCTAGATGGCTGCTGCTGCACCTCCGACCGGCGCCGGCCGTGGGTTTCGAGGCGACCACGGTTGCGGGTACACGTGCGACGTGATCGATCTCCAGCGGCTGACGGTTGGCGTCGAGGAGGAGTACCAGATCGTCGACGCGCAGACCGGCGCCCTGCGGCCGAGGGCGGAGCGCGTGCTCGAGCGTGCGACGCCACGGCTCGGTGACAACGTGCAACCGGAGCTGAACCTGTCGCAGGTCGAGATCGGCACTCCGATCTGCGAGACGCTCGCCGACGTCCGCGAGGCGGTCCTCCGTTCTCGCCGCGAAGTCGACGGCGCGGCTCGAGAGGCGGGGAGCCGGATCGTCGCGCTCGCGACCCATCCGTTCGCTGAGTGGATCGCGCAGTCGACGAATCCCGGCGACCGCTACCAGCACCTGGAGGACGTCTACCAGCAGCTCGCGCGCGAGCAGCTGATCTGCGGCTGCCACGTGCACGTGTCGGTGCCCGACCCCGATCTCGCCGTGCGGGTGTCGACCGACATACGCCCGTGGCTCGCTCCGCTGCTCGCGATCACCGCGAACTCGCCCTACTGGGAGGGCGTCGACACGGGGTACGCGAGCTACCGCAGCCAGATCTTCAGCCGTTGGCCGGCCGTCGGGACGCCGCCGCGCCTCGAGTCGCGGACGGAGATGGACTCGCTCGTGGAGAAGCTGGTGCGGGCGGGCGGCGTAGCCGACGCGACGTTCCTCTACTGGGACGTCCGGCCCTCGCAGCGGTACCCGACGGTCGAGATCCGGATCGCCGACGTCTGCTCGCTGGTCGACGATGTCGTCTTGCTGGCCGCCCTGTGCCGCTCGCTCGTTCGCACGCATCTCCGCGACCTCGTCGACGACGCACGACCGGTCGACCGCACTCCCGACGAGGTGCATCGCGTCGCCCGATGGCGTGCCGCCCGCTTCGGCCTCGACGGCGACCTGGTCGACCCGATCGAGGGTGATCAGCGTCCGGCGCGGGAGGTGATCGGCCGGCTCCGCGCGCACGTCCGCGCCGATCTCGAAGATGCGGGAGAGCTCGACCTCGTCGACGAGCTCTTCGACGCGCTGCTCGCCCGCGGCAACGGCGCGGCGCGGCAACGGGCTGCGCTCGACCGCACGGGAACGCTGGCCGGCGTCGTCGCCTCCGCCGCGGACGACACCGTACGGGCCATCGAGGCCGCACGGCACTGAGGCGCGGTGGTGACCCGACGTCGAGGTCTGCGACCATGGCGGCGTGTACATCTCGGCCAAGGTCGACTACGCCACCCGAGCGCTGCTGACGTTGGCCGCCGCGGACGCTGAACGTCCGGGCTCGTCGTTGAAGGGCGAAGCCGTCGCGGAGAGCCAGAAGCTGCCGACGAAGTACGTCGAGAACATCCTCGTCGACCTCCGCCGAGCCGGCTTCGTCTCCGCGCAGCGGGGAGCCGTCGGCGGGTACCGGCTCGCCCGCGACCCGAGCGACATCGCGATCGCCGACGTCATCCGTGCGCTCGAGGGCCCCTTGGCCGAAGTGCGTGGGGAGCGTCCCGAGAAGATGCGTTACGACGGTCCGGCCGAGCACCTGCAGTCGGTCTGGATCGCGGTGCGGGCTGCGCTGCGCAGCGTGCTCGAGAAGGTCACCATCGCCGACGTGCTGGCGGGAACGTTCCCGCCGGAGGTGTCGAGGTTCGTCGAGGACCCCGACTCCTGGAAGGTTCGCACCTGAGCGTTCGCGAGCTCTGGAAACGGCGATGGGTCAAGGTGGTCGCCGGTGTCACCGCGCTCGTCGTCGTGACGGTCGCGGTGCTCGGCGCGCTCCTCGTCTACCGCTACCAGCAGATCGACCGCATCGAACTCCCGGACGGCCTGCTCCCGGACGAGGCGAGGGGCGACCCGCAGAACTTCCTCATCGTCGGCAGCGATTCGCGGAACTTCGTCGAGGTCGACGCAGAGCGGGACGCCTACGGCACCGCGGACGAAGTCGGTCCTCCGAAGGCGGACACGATCCTCGTGGCCCGAACCTTCCCCGACGACGACCGCATCGCGCTGGTGTCGTTTCCTCGCGACCTCTGGGTCGACATCCCCGGCGCAGGCCAGGGCCGCATCAACACCGCCATCGAGGGTGGCACCGCGCGCCTCGTCGAGACGCTCGACCAGCACTTCGGCATCCCGATCAACCACGTCGTGCAGATCGACTTCCGCGGCTTCAAGGGGCTCGTCAACGCCGTCGGCGGTGTCGACGTCTACTTCCCGTCGCCCGTCCGTGACTGGGACCGCGAGAAGAACCTGTCGCCGACCGGCCTCGAGATCCGCGACGGCGGCTGCGTCCGCCTCGACGGCGACACCGCGCTCGCCTACGTACGGAGCCGCCACTACGAGCGTCTGATCGACGGCGAGTGGCACCCCGACCCGACCGGCGACCTCAATCGCATCACCCGGCAGCAGGACTTCATCCGCCGCACGCTCCGCCAGTCGCTCTCCCGCGGTCTCGGCGACCCTCGTCGATTGAACGACGTGGTCCGCAGCGCGGTCGACTTCGTCGAGCTCTCCGAAGGACTCGGCTTCCTCGACATCCTCGCCTTCGGCCGGCAGTTCCGGTCGCTGTCGGCCGAGTCGCTCGAGACGTACTCGCTGCCGACGAAGCCTGGAGTCACCGCGGGCGGAGCCCAGGTGCTCTATCTCCAAGACGAGGCGGCTCAGCCGGTGCTCGACGTGCTCCGGGGCCGCATCGCGCGGCCGGAGGTGCTCCTGCCCGGGTCGGTGCGACTGAACATCGTCGATGGCAGCGGCGCCCGGAACCAGCTCCAGCGCGCCGCGTTCCGCCTCGCGGCCGCCGGGTTCATCGTCGCGAACACGGGCGACGCGGCCGACGTCACCCGCATGACGACGATCCGCTACGGGAGCGGGCAGCGGGGCAAGGCCGAGCTGCTCGCGACTGCGCTGGTGGGTCCGTCGGAGCTCGTCGAGGATGCCGATCTGGCAGGCGTCGACGTCGTGCTCGTCCTCGGGCGCGACTTCCGCGGCGTCAAGGAGACGGCTCCGACGTCGACGATCGCGTCGGAGTCGTCGACCACCACGGCTGCGCCGGCCAGCGCCGCGCCGCCGAGCACCAGGGCCGAAGAGGCTCCTACGACTCCTGAGTGCTGACGCCCGCAGTCAGCGCGCGCTGCGGTGGCCGGTCGGGTCGTCGTCGCCCACGTACAGCTCGCGCAGCTTCCGCCGGTAGAGCTTGCCGTTGTCGTGACGCGGGAGCTCGTCGACGAAGTCGATCGTCTTCGGGCACTTGTAGTGCGCCAGCTTGTCGCGACACCACGTGATGAGCTCGGCCGCCAGCTCGTCCGACGGCGACACGCCATCTCGGAGCTCGACGACGGCCTTGACCTCCTCGCCCCACTCCGGGTTCGGGATCCCGATCGTTCCCGCGTCGCCCACGGCCGGATGCTGGAGAAGCACCGCGTCGACCTCCGCCGGGTAGATGTTCACGCCGCCGGAGATGATGAGCTCCGCGCTGCGCCCGGTGAGGAACAGGTATCCGTCGTCGTCGATGTAGCCGTGGTCGCCGAGGGTGAAGTAGTTGCCCCGGTAGCTGCTCGAGGTCTTGGCGTCGTCCTTGTAGTACCGGAAGCGGCCCGTCTCCGGCGCACGCATGTAGACCGTGCCGACCTCGTTCGGGCCGAGCACGTTGCCGTCGGGGTCGTGGATCTGGATCAGCTCGGGGACGCTCGGTTTGCCGACGGTGCCGGGCTTGCGCAGCCACTCCTCGGGGCCGACGAACGTGCCGCCGCCCTCGGTCGCCGCGTAGTACTCGTAGACGACCGGGCCCAGCCAGTCCATCAGGCCCTGCTTGACCTGCACCGGGCAGGGCGCCGCGCCGTGGATGATGTAGCGAAGCGACGAGACGTCGTACTTCGCCTTGACCTCGTCGGGCAGCGCGAGCAGGCGATGGAACATCGTCGGCACCATGTGGGTGTGCGTGACGCGGTGGCGCTCGACGAGGCGGAGCGTCTCCTCGGCGTCCCAGCCGTCCATCAGCACGACGCCGACGCCCGCTGTGAGCGGACCGTTCAGCGAGAAGGCCAGCGGCGCCGCGTGGTACAGCGGTCCCGTGCACAGGTGCATGTCGGTCGCGGCGTCGTAGCGGGCCGCGCTGGCCGATGCCGTCGTCGTCGGAGACGTCGCAGGAGTGGCAGCACCGCCTGACTGCGTCGAGCGGTCGACGCCCTTCGGCCGCCCGGTCGTGCCCGACGTGTAGAGCATCGTCCGCCCGAGGACCGGATCTTCGATGTCGGCACCGTCGTGCTCGGCGATGACCGACGCGTAGTCGTCGAAGCCGTCGATGGCCCCGCCCACGGCGAGCTTCACGACGACACCAGGCGACGAGGAGACCGCTTCAGCGATGGCCTCGGCGTACCGGACATCGCCGACGACGACCTTCGCCTCCGAGTTGTCGATGATGTAGCCCATCTCCTCGCCGGTGAGGTGCCAGTTCACGGGCGTGGCCCGAACGCCCATCCGGAGGACCGCGTTGAGCACCTCGGCGAACTCGGGGCGGTTCGACATGATCAGCGAGAGGGAGTCGCCGGCCCCGACGCCCCGTGCACGGAGCGCCCGCACGAGGCGATTGGCGTTGGCGTTGAGCTCAGCGAAGGTGCGATCGCCGGCGTCGGAGACGATCGCCTTCCGGTCGGCGCCGTAGCGAGCGTGCAGCGCCAGCGTCATGCCCCTCGCCGCCGCCTCGAGGCGCTCCTCCTTCGTCGGTCCTGCGGGCGCTTCGGTCGACGTCATCCGATCACCTTCTCGTCGCGGTCGGACTCCATCCCCGGCTCCTTCGGCAAGCCGAGCACGCGCTCGCCCGCGATGTTCCGCTGGACCTGCGCGGTGCCACCCCAGATCGTGTGCGACCGGCTGCCCATGAACAGCGCCTGCCACCGGTCGAGGCGGTAGTCGCCGGGCTTCTCGGCGTCGCCGAGCACCGTCGCTTCCATGCCGAGGGTGTTCATGATGATCTCGCCGAACCGCTGCTGGTACTCCGACCAGAACATCTTGTTGATCGAACTGCTCGGCCCCGGATCCTTCCGATCGGCCAGCGCGGACAGCAGCCGGAGCCCCTGGAACCGCATGATCTCGACGTGGCTGTAGGCCCACGCGAGGTGCTGGCGCAGGAGCGGGTCGTTCTCGCGACCGAGGTCCCGAACCTTGTCGACGAACGCCCAGAAGTCGCGCGAGTGCTGCACGTGTTGCGTGGTCGCGCTGCCTCCACGCTCGTTGCCGAGCGTCGTCATCGCCACGCGCCATCCGTTGTGCAGGCCGCCGATCACGTTGAAGAGCGGAGCGCGGGCCTCGGTGATGAACGTCTCGGTGAAGCCGGCCCGGCCCGTCATCTGCTTGATCGGCCGCAGCTCGAAGCCGTTCGACGATCCGTCGTCGCGCTTCATGGGGATCAGGATGTAGGAGATCCCCTGGTGCTTCGGCGCCTCGGGGTTCGTGCGGGCGAGGCAGAACATGATGTTCGCGGCCTGCGCTCCGGAGGTCCACACCTTCTGGCCGGTGACGACGACCTCGTCGCCGTCGATCTCGCCCCGCGTCTTCAGCCCTGCGAGATCGGAGCCGGCATCAGGCTCGGAGAACCCCTGGCAGTAGCGGTCGGTGCCGTCGATGATCCGAGGCAGGAAGTGGGCCTTCTGCTCGTCGGTGCCCCACACGATGATCGACGGCCCGACGAGGCTCTCGCCCATCCCTCTGGTGACGCGAGGAACGCCGGCCTTGGCGAACTCCTCGTTCATCACGGCCACCTCGATGCCCGTGAGGCCGCGTCCGCCGTACTCCTTCGGCCACGACACGCAGACGTACCCGGCTCGCTGGAGCGTGTCGGCCCACGCGGGGTCCGCCGCGAGCTTTCGCCGGGCCTCCTTGTCGGTCGGCGCGTGCTCGGCCAGCCAGTCGCGGAGCTCGGCGCGGAACGCCGCCGCTGCCGGGCCCAGGTCGATGTCGATCGTCATACTCCCCCCGAAGCAGGTCGCGCCCTTCGTGCGCGCCGCCGCCGACATTACCTGTGAGGGAGTGGCGACAGAACGGGCCGTCCGGCGACAGTGGTCGGATGACGCCCTCCGGCGACCCGCTCCGTGACGCCATGCCGCTTTGCGCTCGCCTCGACTTCCGCACCGTCACGAACTCCCGCGAGCTGGTGGAGGTGGAGGTCGACTGGGACGAGTCGCTGTGCACGACTGCCGGCGCGCTCCACGGCGGGGTGCTGATGGCGCTGGCCGACTCGGCCGGCGGCGCATGCGCGTTCGCGAACCTTCCGGACGGCGCCGCGGGCACGTCGACGATCGAGTCGAAGACGAACTTCCTTGGAGCGGTGCGTGGCGGGACGGTGCGCGCCTCGTCACGTCCGCTGCACGTCGGCGGATCGACGATCGTCGTCGAGACCGAGCTGCGGACCGGCGAGGGGAAGCTCGTGGGGAAGACGACGCAGACCCAAACGGTGCTGCGCCCCCGTAGCTGACGCGCCTACGCCGAGGCGGGCTGCGAGATGCCGATGCCGCCGCGCGTTGCGGCGCCGTACTTCGCCTTCTCGCGCTCGAGGTCGAGGGGGCGGATGCGGCTCCGGTTCGCCAGCGCCTCGTCGTCGAGCAGCGCGGCCGGAACGATCCAGACCACCTCGAACTCGAGGCCGTCGGGATCGCGGCCGTAGAGGCTCTTGGTGGTGCCGTGGTCGCTCGCACCGCCGAGGGCGCCGTCGGCGGCGAGCAGACCGGCGATGCGTTCGAGGTCAGCGAGGGTGTCAACCTCCCACGCGAGGTGGTAAAGGCCGACGGTCGAACGGCCGGCGCCCGACGGGCCGGCGCCTGGCCCGATCTCGAAGAGCCCGAGGTCGTGATCGTTCGTCGACCCCGGCGCCTTCAGGAACGCAGCGCCTCGCAGCTCGGCCATCCCGGGGATGGGCTCGAAGCCGAAGATGCGGTTGTAGAACGAGACGCTCCGGTCGACATCCGACACGTAGAGCACGGCGTGGTTGAGACGTGTGACCGACATGACCTCACCAACCTAGTTGAAGGTTCAAGTATTCCGCTACCCTGGAGCGCATGGCCGAGAAGATCTGGTTGTCGACCGACGAGCAGCGTGCGTGGCGGGCGTACCTCGAAGCAACGCAGCTGCTGTTCGACGGCCTCGAGCGCCAGCTCGGCCGCGACGCCGACCTCTCGCACGCCGACTACGAGATCCTGGTCCACCTGTCGGAGAGCCCCGACCGATCGATGCGCATGAGCGAGCTCGCGGACCGGACGCTCTACTCCCGAAGCCGTCTGTCGCACGCGGTCGCACGGCTCGAACGGCCGGGATGGGTCGTGCGCGAAGCGTGCGATACCGATCGGCGAGGCACGATCGCCCGCCTCACCGACGAAGGGTTCGCCAAGCTCGAGGCGTCGGCGCCCGGTCACGCACGGGAGGTGCGGCGGTTGATGTTCGACCATCTGAGTGCCGACCAGGTCGCCCAGCTCGAAGCGATCGCGACGACCGTGCGAGATGTCGCGTCCCGGGTCAGAAGAGCGTGAACGCGATCGTGTCGCACGGGTCGAGGTGACGCAGAAGCCGCCGGGAGGCGACGGACAGTCGTCAGGTGAGGTTGAGGGTCTGCGCCTGGAGGTCGTTGCGCAGCTGGGTCTCGCTGTCGTCGCGCGGCGGGATGCCGAGGTGCTGCTTGATCTGCGCCAGATCGGCTTGCACCTCTTCCATGTCTTCGGCGTCGGCCTTGAAGAGGATGTGCTTCATGCCGAGCAGCACGACGGCTTGGAACGCGAGCTGCAGCCACTCGCTCTGCCAGTTCTCGAACGTCGACGAGAAGAACTGCGGCAGGAAGTCAGTCATCGAGAACTGCTGCCCGTGCTGCTGGGCTTCGTTCGACACCTGCGCCATCTGGGTGAAGAACTGGGCGGCCCAGCTGGCGAGGAACAACCCGAACATGAGGTAGGCGGCGCCCCACCGCTTGAAGTGTGAGCCCTTGTCCATGCGCGCTACGTGCCCACTGCAGAAGCTGCCCTAAACGTCAGTAATCAGTGCTGAGTAGTGCTCAATCGGCCAGGAAGTGGACGAATCCGTCATCGACGCTCCACGATGAGCGCCCGTGACCGACACCCCGTTCGTCCGGCGGGTGCTCGCTGCAGCCGCAGCCACCTGCCTCATCGCCGCCGTGCTCGCGGCGGCGATCGTCGCGGGCGGCGACGGCGACAGCGACCAGCTCGTGGCGGGGAACACCGTGAGCTCGACGTCCACCTCGTCGTCGACGGTCGTCGGCGCGTTGGCTGCCGATCCCACGGCTCCTCCCGCGGCCGCCGGCGCTGGCGACGACGAAGGCGACGGAGGCGGTGCAACCGGGGCGCCGGCTGCCACACCGACCACCGCGGCGGACCGGTCGCACGCCACGCCCTCGACCGCAGCGCCACCACCCACGACTGCCGCAGCCTCCGGGCCTTCACCTGCCGCGACCTTCGCCGATCTCGGCCCCGGCGATCCCGGGCCGACCGTCGTTCCGAAGCCGGGCACGTACCGGTACTCGGTGCGTCGCGGGGAGTCGTCGCAGGAGGGCACGATCACGATCGAAGACCGAGGTGCCGCTCCGAACGGTGGACGTGCGCTCATGCTTCGGCTGAAGAACCTCCCGGCCGACATCGACAACGACGTCGTGTGGGGACCCGACGAGATGCGCGTGGCGAAGAGCACCTTCATGTTCGGCGCCACGCCGATCGTGTGCGACTGGGAGCCCGACCACGTCGAGTTGAAGCTCGCGCTGTCGAAGGGCGCGACCTGGACGTCGTCGACCGCGTGTGCCGCGGGTGGCTACGTCGTGAAGAGGTCGTCGTCGAACGTCGTCAGCGACGCTCGGCGGGTGAAGGTGGCAGGGGAGGAAGTGGCCGTCTGGGTCATCTCCACCAAGGAGCGGTTCGAGCTCAACGGCGGGGTGCAGGAGGCGACGTCGACGACGTGGTTCTCCCCGAAGCACGGCTTGATGGTCCGCTCCGTCGCGGAGTCGAGCCAGGGTCGCATGGAGATCGAGGCGCTCTCGCTGCAGCCGTCCTGATCCGCTGAGGTCAGATCCGGCGCACCCCGCGCAGCCCGCCCCATGCGAGGTCGGCGAGCTGGCGGGCCAGCCTCGGCGCATCGAGCTCCTGCGCCTCGGGCGAGAGGAGACGCTCTCGCACCGCGCCCTCGGCCATCCCGACGATCGCGTGGGCGACCAGCACCCGTTGCTCGTCGTCGATGTCGGCGTCGATCAACGCCGCGATCGCACGGGCGATCGTCTGCTCGACCCGGCGCGCCGCATCGGCGAACTCCTCGTCTCGTCTCGTCCCGCTCCCGAAGAGCAGCCGGAAGGCATCGGGATCGGCCACCACGACGTCGAGGTAGGCGGCGAAGCCTGCTTCGACCTGGGCTCTCGGTGACGGCGCCTCGCGTGTCGCGCGGTCGATGGCGGTGACGAGCCGGCTGCTCACGTCGTCGAGCAGCTGGAGGTACAGGTCGCGCTTCGACGAGAAGTGCTGGTACAGCACCGGCTTCGTGACCCCCGCAGCCTCTGCGACGTCGTCCATCGACGTCGCGTGGTATCCCGCGGTGGCGAAGCGGCGGAGGGCGACGTCGAGCAGCTGACGGCGTCGGGCGGGGGCGGGGAGGCGCGTCGACATGGACCTACCGGACGGTAACAAGCGGCTGCCGAGGGCCGCCTGCCCCGTTTGTCCGAAATACCCCCTCAATCGCGCTGATCTTCAGGAAGGAGCCGAAGCGCAGGCGCCGAAATCCTGATCGTGCAGCGCCCGCCGAAGCAGGCCCCTCAGGGCACCACTCGCCGGCCGCCGGAACCGATCCGGCCCGCACCGGCGCGCCGTCCCGGGGTCACGCTCCTTGCGGCTCGGGTCCGTAGGCGCCGCTTCCGGATCCACTGACGCGAAGAAGCCCCAGCGGGCGGTCGTGCGACCACCACGCCGGGGCTTCGCCGGACGAACCGAGATCAGTGCTCGTGGACGATGACCGAGCGGGCCACCTCGCCCGACTTCATCGCGTCGAACGCCTCGTTCACCTGGTCGACCTTGATCTCGCGGCTGATGAGCTCGTCGAGCTTCAACTCGCCCTTCTTGTACAGGTCGAGCAGCATCGGCACGTCCTTGTCCGCGTTGGTCGAGCCGTACCAGCAGCCCTTCACCGTCTTCGCGGTGTAGAGGAACGTGAACGCCGCGTTGAGGTTGAGCATGACGTCCATGCGCGGAACGCCGACGAGGATGGCCTCGCCGCCCGGCCGGGTCATGTTGATCGCCTGCTCGATCGTCGGGCCGAGGCCGATCACCTCGAACGCCGCGTCGACGCCCTTCCCGGTGAGTCCGTTGACCTGACCCACGGGGTCGCCCTCGCCCGCGTTGACGAAGTCGGTGGCTCCGAACTCCTTGGCCATCTGGAGCTTCGAGTCGACCATGTCGATGGCGATGATGCGCTCGGCACCCGCGATCTTGGCGCCCTGGATCACGTTGAGGCCGACGCCGCCGCATCCGATCACGGCGACGGTGTCACCCTTCTGGATGCTGGCGGTGTTGAGCGCGGCGCCGACGCCGGTCTGCACGCCACAGCCGATGAGGGCGGCCGACGTGAGGGGCACGTCCTTGTCGATCTTCACCGCCGAGATCGCCGGGGCGATCGTGACGCCGGAGAACGTGCCGCAGCCGGCCATCTGCGAGAGAGGCTGGCCGCCGGACGACAGGCGCTTCGTGCCGTCGAGCATGCCGCCCATGTTCAGCATGGCGGCCTTCTCGCACATGAAGCCCTGGCCGCGCTTGCAGAAGAAGCACTCCTTGCACTGAGGGACGAAGGTGAGGACGACGTGGTCGCCAGGCTCGAAGCCCGTGACGCCCTCGCCGACCTCCTCGACGACGCCCGCGCCCTCGTGGCCGAGGACGATCGGCGGCGGGAGCGGGATGGTGCCGTTCTGCACGGACAGGTCGGAGTGGCAGACACCCGAGGCCGCGATGCGGACCTTGAGCTCGCCCGCCTTCGGACCCTCGACCTCGATGTCGTCACGGATCTCGAGCGGCTGCTCGAGCCCGACGTGGACCGCGGCCTTAGTCATTCGGTGTGTTCCCCTTCGACGTTGAGAAGTTCTTGCACGGTGACTGTAGTCACCGTCTGTCGCGATCGTCCCGCTCGGCGGCCTTCACCGCGTAGCCGAGGACGATCGCCGGCGCGAGGGTGACGGTGCACGCGAGGAGGGCGACCACGACGACGGTTCCCCACGGGTCGAACCCGAAGATCAGCCCGAGGACGAAAGCAATGACGGCTGCGAGGATGCAGATCCAGCCGAAGCCTCGGCCGGCGCTGGCCAGCTTCGCCATCTGTGCCCGCCGCTCGAGCACCGGGTCGGTCATAGAACCTGCTCTAGCACGGGGCGGAGGGCGTCCGGCAGTCGCTCGAGCGCGAAGTGCTCCCGCGCTATCGACTCGTTGGCGTCGAGCAGCCCGACATCGGGATCCGCGAGGAAGCGGCGGATCTCGTCGACGTCGCGCTCGGCGTCGAACCAGCGGAAGCCGAAGGCGCGCAGCTCGTCGAGCACGGGGTAGCTGCCGACCGCCAACGGCTTGCGGACCAGCGCCGACTCGATGGTGGGGTTGCCGAACCCCTCCCACGTCGACGGGTACACCACGAGGTCGCACTGGTCGTAGGCATCCCCGATCGAACCGCCGCCGCGCAGCACGGGCACCTCCGTCGAGCGAAGGAGCGACTCGAGCTCGGCCTCGTAGCCGTCCTCCGGCGGGCCGAGCAGCCAGTAGGTCCCGCCGACCGCCTCCGCCAGGCGGATGGCCGCAGGGACGTTCTTGCGAGGGATCGCCCGCGTCGGATGCAGGAGGAGGGGCCGGTCGAACGCGAAGGCGGGCCGCTCGCCCGACACGGCCGGGCGCTCGAAGTGGTTGTAGATCGTCACGGCGTCGATGCCCGCTCGCGCTCTGAGCTCGCGCGCGTTCAGCCGGTTGATCGTCACGTGCCGCCACGCGACGTCGGCCGGCGGCGGCGGAGCGCCGGCGAAGCGTTCGCGCTGCCACGGGAGGTCGTGGTGATGGACGATCGTTGGCCGGCCTCGGAGCGCCTCGGCGACGGCGCGCAGGGCGGCGACGTTGAGTGGGAGTGACAGCAGGTTCTCGACGACCACGACGTCGCACCCGTCGACCGCGGCCCGCACCTCATCGGCACTGACCGGCGCCGTTGCGTCCAGCGACAACCCGCGCACGACCACGTCGAGGCCGTCACCGTCTCCTGCGATCCACCGGACGTCGAGGCCGAGCCGCTCGAACGCCCACGCCCACTTGCGCGCCTCGATCGACACGCCGTCGAAGGCGGCGAACCGGAACGAGAGGATGCCGGCGGTGCTCAGCGCAGCTGGCGGAGGCGCCGGTTGGTCGCGTCGAGGACGGCTCGAGCGACGGCGTCGAGCTCGCCCGCGGCGCGCACCACCGCGGAGCCGGACGACACCTCTTCGTACGGCGGGACGACGATGACGACCGTGGCCAGCGCCACCGCCCGCTGGCCCATGTGGACCACGCTCGCGCCCTCGATGTCGGCCCGAAGCGCCGCAGGCTCGAGCTGGCGCAGCGCCGAGATCGTCGACTGCGCGACGAGCCGGAGGACGCTGCTGGTGGCGACGAGCCCTTCGGCCGTGCCGGTCGCCCGCTGGTCGCCGAGCGTCAGCACCACCTGGGCCGTGCACTGGAGCCCGGCCCGCACCGCGCTCACCGACGCCACGTTGATGCGCTCCTGCTCGGCGAGGTCGATCTCCATCTGCTCGCCGTCGTCGTCGGCGACGCCCGACAACGTGCTCGAGGCGACCGTGTCGAGCTGGACCACGGACACGATGCGGCGGTCGATGTCGAGATCGAACGCCGCCATCGCCACCGACTGCACGTCGCGCACCACCTGCTTCGCGTGCTTCGACGGCAACGAGAGGATGTGCACCTCTTCGACCGCGCCGTCGGCTCCCGCGACGACCCGCGCCGCGGTCACCTCCGGGATCCTGCACAGCTCCCGCTCGAGTTCTGCGAGTTCGAGGACCGGCTCCACCAGCCTGCACCGTACGGGCCAGCGGCCCCCAGCTGTGGGATCCCTGAGTTTTGTGTGACACCTGTTGACGTTGTGGTGATGGGACCGTAGGTTTTGAACCTAAGCGACGTTCACCTCTCGATTCGTCCGAGTTGTCCGACCCGCCAGGGTCAGCCCCCGATCCTCCCGAATTGCTGTGTGTTCACCGACGACGAGCGGGTGTTCGAGGCGGACCACCGCCAGAACGACTCGATCGGACCATCGACTTCCATAAAGAACGGCCCTCTCCGTCCGAATAGGACGGAAGCGCAGAACGACCGGAACCCGGGCGCTCGGCGCATCCTCGTTCCTTGACAACCGAGTTGAGACGGAGCCGGCAGAGGCTCGTCGACCTACGCCTCACCTGAGCGGAGCGGATACATCCCCGTAACTAGCGGACACGGGGTTCGTCCACACCAAGCAGAAGGGAGGTGACTCGCATGAAGAAGCTCTATGTCCGCGCCGCCGCCCTTGCGGCCAGCCTGGCCGGCCTCCTGCTCGCAGGTGGCGCCGGTTTCGGCCTCGGCGGAAAGTGATCCTCAGGCGAGATCGAACATCAAACCCCTAGGCGGGGGCCTCTGCCGTCTCCGGCTCGACTCGTTGTCACCACCACCCGCTTCCGTCCGGCGTTCCCCCCACGAGGACCCCTTGGCCACTCCCGACCACAAGCGCGCAGCCTCCTTCTGGATCGGCCTGTCGTACACCGCGCTCGCAGCCGGGTCCGTGGCGATCGGCGCAGCCGTCGACTCGTCGCTCCCGTCGCTCGTCGCGTTGGTGCTGTTCGTCGGCCTCGGCCTGTGGGCGGAGAACGCCGGCGTGCCGCTCCCGTCGGCGATCACCATCAGCCCGAGCCTCATGGTCGTCATGGCGGCGATGGGCGCCATGCAGTCGGACGGCGTCATCCTCGGCGCGGCCGCGGTGGGCGCCGCGAACGGCCTGACGTGGAAGCTCGCGCGCCAGCGCCGCTTCGGTGAGCTCGCCGCGAACTCGAGCCAGTACGTCGTCGCGTCCGTCGGCGCGGCGATCGCGCACCGGGCGGCGGCCGACCTTCCGGCGGCGCTGCAGGTGAGCGCGACCTGCCTGGTCTTCACCGCCCTGAACGTCGTCCTGATCCTGCTCGCCGCCGTGATCCTCTACGAGGAGCCGCGTGCCGCGGTGTGGGCCGACATGCGGCCTGCGCTTCCCGGCGCCCTGGCCTTCGGCGTCCTCGGTGCGCTCGTGGGCTTGCTCTACCAGACCACCGGGCCCGTTGCCGTGGTGCTCCTCCTCACCCCGGTCGTGATCGCTCGGGCGACGTTCAACAGCTACATAGAGCTCACGCAGGCCCACGACGCGACGATCAAGGTCTTCCTGCGCGCCATCCAGGCGAAGGACGAGTACACGGGCAAGCACACCCTCCGGGTGTGCAAGTACTCGATGTACATCGGCGAGCAGCTCGGTCTCAGCCACGCCCGCCTCCAGCACCTCGAACGCGCCGCGCTGATGCACGACATCGGCAAGCTCGCCGTGCCGAAGCACCTCCTCAACAAGCCCGGCAAGCTGACCGACGAGGAGTTCCACCGGGTGCAGCGCCACGCGCACGTGTGCGTCGACATCCTCGACCTCGTCGACTTCCTCAAGCCGATGACGGCCGCCGCGGCAGGTCATCACGCGCGCTTCGACGGCGGCGGTTACGGAGGCACCGGCGATCGCCCGCTCGAGGCGTACATCGTCGCCGTCGCCGACGCCTACGACGCGATGACCTCGACCCGCTCGTACCGGCGCGCGCTCGCGATGGAGGTCGCGTTCGAGGAGCTGCGGTCGAAGTCGGGCTCGCAGTTCCATCCCGACTGCGTCGACGCGCTGATCGCCGCGATCACCGCGCGCGGCGAGCGCCACGGCCTCGGCCATGAAGAGGACGTCGTCGACTTCGACGTGCCGCCGCCGGTCGCAGGCGTCGGCAGCGCCGGGCTCGGCGACACCGACCCGGGCGTGGCTGCGACCCCGCCAGCGCCCGAGACCGTGCAGGCAGAAGCGACCCGATGACCGAGACGATGGCGACGGCAGCTCGGCGCGTCTTCCCCGACGCGAGCCATCCGGCGACGCTGGTCGCGCCGCTGGTAGCGGTCGGTCTCGCTGCGGTGGTGCTGCGGCAAGCCGGCCACGAGTGGGTCGCGAGCGGCCTGTGGCTCACGCTCGCGGTCGCCGCCGGGCTCGCGTTGCACGTCGACCTGCCCTGGGGCGGGCGACTCACCCTCGGCCACGCGATCCTCGTCGCGATCGTCGCGAGGGTCGATCCTCAGTGGGCCGTCCTCATCGCCGTGGCCGGCATCGTGCTCTCGCTCCCGTCGTGGCTCGACCACGAGGAGGAAGGTTCCGTCGGCGCCCGGCTCGGTGGCGCTGGCGCCGTCGTTGCCGCCGTCGCAGCAGCCATTGCCGGACGGCTCGTCGCCGATGCGCTGCTGCCGTGGAACCTCGACGCAGAGGATGCAGCGATGGCGGTGGCTGCGATCGTCGGCGTCGCCTTCCTCGGCGTCGACCACGCGATTCGTGGTGTGGTCGCCCGTACGACCGGTGAGCGCTCCGATCTGCGACAGGCGTGGCCGCTCTACGTCACGCTGCTCTGCGTCGCCGTGCTCATCGATCTTGCGGCCGACCAGGGCATCGCGCTGGCGTTCATCGCCGCGGTGCCGTTGCTCGTCACCCGCTTCGCCTTCCAGCGCTACACGTCTGCCCGCATCACCTACGAACAGACCACCCGCGCGCTCAGCCTGCTGCCGGAGGTGGCCGGCCTCACACCCCTCGGGCACAGCGAGCGGACGGCGGTGTACGTCGAGGCCGTCGCCGACGCCATGGGGTACGACGGCAAGCGCCTCGATCACCTCGTCAACGCGGCCCGGCTCCACCACATCGGCCACATCTCGTTGCACGAGGAAGCCGAGCGTGACGGTCCCCCTGATCCCGCCGATCTGGCCGACGTCTCGGGCGACATCCTCCAGGAGACCGGGTTCCTCGGCGACCTCGTCGACCTCGTGCAGGACTCCCAGCCCGGCGGTCCGCCCGCGAGCAGCGTCGAGGCCGCGATCATCCGGGTGTGCTCGATGCTCGACGAGCTCGTCGAGGTCGACCACGAGGTCGACCCGTTCGCCGCGCTCGTGGCGATGCACCCGGTAGGCCACGAGCGGCGGGTGGCGATCGAGGTCCTCAATCTGAGCCACCGCAACCCGGGCCTGATCGCGCAGGCCCGTGCCGGCGTCGAGCTCATGCACCAGATCGCCGCCAAGGCGGAGGCCGCCGGCCACCACGACCACTGAGCGTGGTCTTCAGGGAGGGTTCCTCGCATCGGCGTCGAACTTCCCCAAGGTGGGTTGGCGGAGGCGGCGCAACCAGGCGGAAGACACCGGCACGGGCGCCGGTGCGGCACCCGCGCCTGTGCAGCTGGTGCCGACCCTCGACCGTCGTCCTGATGCGCTCCTCGTGTCGGTCACCGAGGATCTCGCGAGCAGTGACACCGGCATCGAGTTCGTGTACCGCTCGCTCGAACGGCTGCGTGATCGGGCCAACGCCGAAGACGTCATGGTCATCGTCGACGAGCCGCCGCTCGGCCGGCAGGCGTTCCGAGCCGGTCGGGATCCGATCGAGACGTCGTGGGCCCGCGAGCTCGTTCGCTTCGGCGAGCCGGGGGTGCACGCGACGCCCGTCGACGTCGATCCGGTCGTCGCGTCGAGCGTCGCGAGCTTGTGCTCCCTCGCTGTTCGTCTCGACGTCGCCCGCCACGACAGCCTCCACGACGGCCTGACGGGCCTGCTCAACCGGCGGGCGTTCGACGATCTGCTGAGCGAGTCGTGCGCCCGCAGTGACCGGTACGGCTGGCAGTTCACGCTGGTGCTCGTCGACCTCGACGACTTCAAGGACGTCAACGACAGGCTGGGCCACGCCGCGGGCGACGCGACGCTGCGCGCGGTGGCCGCCGAGCTGCGCAGCAGGCTCCGCGTCGGCGACGTCGCCGCCAGGGTGGGCGGAGACGAGTTCGCGATGCTCCTGCCGAACGCGAGCGCCGACCACGTCCCCGAGCTCATGTCGCGCCTGGGCGACGCGCTCGAGGCAGCGCTCCCCGAGGGGCGGGTTCACTTCACGACCGGCGTCGCAAGCGCACCTGCCGACGGCGTCGACCCTCGCCTGCTGTACCGCATCGCCGACCAGCGCCTCTACGAGGCCAAACGATCTCCCTCAGGACTGATCGCATGAAGACGCTCGATGTGCTGGAGCTCGAGCTCCGCCGGTTGCCGAACGTGTCGTACGTCGGGTTCCTCGATCGGCCCGACGCGCTCGTCGTGCAGGTTCTCGCCGTGGGCGCCCCCGACGCGGGGTCTGTGCGGACCTCGGCCGAGCGGCTGTGCCGGGCCCACCTCGACCGGCCGTTCCACGTCGACCTCGCCGGCGGTAGCCGCCCCACGCGCGTTCGCATCCTCGACGTGCGAACTGCGCCGTCGGACGACGGAGAAGGTGACGACGTCGAGGTGCACCTCGGCTACGAGGGCGTGCGCACCATCGGCCGGGCGCGTGCCGGTGATCCTCAGGCCGCGGCGAAGGCGACGTTCGACGCTCTGACGCGGCTGGGCGCGCGAGTGCCCTTCCAGGTCGAAGCTGCTGCGCTGTTCGAGCACACGCTCGGTGAAGGTGTGATGCTCGTGTTCGCCTCGGCGACGGCCGGCGACCGCTACGGAGTCGCGGCAGCCGATTCGGTCGAGCTCGCTGCCGTGCGCGCGACGTTGCACGCGCTCAACCGCTACCTCGCGACCCAGTCTCTTCCAGCTCTCGCCGGCTGAGCGCGCCCGCCGGGCGCATGAGGTGGACGATCACGTCCGCGACGCCCACCGCCATCACGAGGTCGCCGAACGACAGCACCTCACCGACGCCGGGCACCGGGATGATGTCGGCGAGGAACGTGAGGCGGTCGTCGTCGGTCTCGAGATGCCACTTCGCGTTGAAGTCGAGCTCGTCGATCTCGTCCGCTTCGGCGAGACCCGAGGCGATGATCGCCTCCTTCCGCACCGGCATGCCGCTGTTGACCGCGATGACGAGCGCGTTCATGGCGACGCCGACCAGCACGATGCCCATGCCCGCCCTCGTGAAGTTGCGCGCGGTGAAGACGATCAACAGCGCGAACGACGCGAGGAGCAGGCGCGCCCCGAGCGTGGTGTCGATCGTGAGCGACGCGACCTGCAGCGCGACCGCCGCTGCGAGCACCGGCCACCAGTGGACCGGCGCGGTCGCGAGCGCGAGAAGCCGGCCACCGCGGAGGTAGCCGATCCCGATCCCCAGGACGACAGCGGCGACGACGTACGACACGAGGGTTCCAGCTTCCCAGGACCGGTACGGTGAGCGAGCGATGCCCGTGCCCGCGAGCGGCTCCGATGAGGTGCTCTACGCCGTCGCCGACTCGATCGCGACGATCACCATCAACCGCCCCGAACGGCGCAACGCGCTGTCGTGGGACGTGGTGCAGTCGCTCCGCGACCGGCTCGCGGAAGCCAAGTCCGACGCGGATGTGCGGGTGGTCGTGCTGACAGGCGCCGGCGAGCGGGCGTTCTGCGCCGGAGCCGACCTCGGGAACATGGCATCGGGCGCTTCCTTCCTCGACCTGCACGAGGGGCGGGGCGGGCTCGCGGAGCTGTTCCTCGAGCTCTACGACCTCGGCAAGCCGACGATCGCTCGCGTGCGTGGGTTCGCGTTGGCGGGAGGGTTCGGCCTCGCGCTCGCGTGCGACTTCGTCGTCGCATCCGACGACGCGCAGTTCGGGACGCCGGAGATCGACGTCGGGCTGTGGCCGTTCATGATCACGGTCCCGCTCGTGCGCTCGATGCCGCCGAAGAAGGTGCTGGAGCTCATGCTCACCGGGCGGCGCGTCGATGCCGCGGAAGCCGACCGCATCGGCTTCGTCAACCGCGTCGTTCCGGTCGAGGAGCTCGACGCCGCCGTCGACGAGCTCGCATCGTCGCTCGCCGCGAAGTCGCCTGCCGTGATGAAGCTCGGCCGCGACTCGTTCTACGCGGTGTGGGACCGGGCGGCCGATGATGCGCTCGCATATCTGCATCCGATGCTCACGCTGACGACGCTGACCGAAGACGCGCAAGAAGGGATCGCGGCGTTCTCCGAGAAGCGATCCCCGCGCTGGACGGGCCGGTAGGCGGCTCGTGATCGTCGCGCTGCTCGTCGGCGTCGCGATGGCGTTCGCCGCGGGTGGCGGGCTCGCCCAGAGCGAGTATCCCGACGACGGCGGCCCGTACTACGCGTCGGGCGTCCCGGCGATCGAGATCTACCTGCACGACGCCGGCGGCGACGCGATCGATCTCTACACCGACACCGGCCCGGCAGACGTGCGTTCGCTGATGAACGACATCGCCCACGCCTTCGGCGCCGTTCCCGACGAACCGCTCATCACCGACTATCGCGACTTCATCGACGACTTCCGGACGGCCGGCGCGCAGTTCGACGGCAGGCTCGCCCGGCGAGGAGCTGACACGTCGCTGGTCTTCGCCTTCGACACGGCCCGGCTGTCGACCGTGATGCGCCGGGCGGGGTTCGAGTCGTACGAGCTCGCCCTGTGCCTTCCCGACGTCGACCACGAGCTCGGCGCCACCGGCGCGATCGAACGCGCCGACGGGTTCGGATGCCGGCGATGGGAGGTCGTCGCCGGACGACCTCCCTTGCGCATCGACCTGACCCTGCGCCCCGACGCGTCGCTGTACACGAAGCTCGTCTTCGGGATGCTCGCGGCAGCGCTCATCGGTGCCGTCGTCGCTGCACTGGTTGCCGGGACGCTGCGTCGCTCGCTGCTGCGGTCGTTCGGCGGGGCAGCGATCGGTGTCGCTGCGGCCGGCGTGATCGGAGCGGTGCTGCCGGCGCTCGTCGCGATGACGTTGCTGGCCAACTTCCATGCGCCGGTGTCGTCCCTCGTGCTCGCCCACGGCCTCGGCGTCGGCCAGCAGGTCGCAGCGACGATGCTGCCCGCCTCGCTGCTCGCGATCCCCGGCACCGTGCTCGCTGTGCTGGCGTTGCGCGCGCCGGTCGACCTCGCCGCGGGCGGTGGGTCCGCAACTCGCGGCGCGCCGCCGCCGCCCGGCGCGCCGGGCCTACCGGCGTGGCTCGATGGTTGACGCGCTAAGCCTGTCGTCATGAAGGTGCGAGTCGGCTTCGGCTTGGGAACCACGACAGCGGCAGGTGGCCCGAACGGGTTCGCTTCGCTGGTGGATGCGCTCGAACGTCACCGCTTCGACTCGCTGTGGCTGTCGGAACGGGTCACCGGCGGCGCGGTCGATCCGGTGGTCGGTCTCTCGGTCGCTGCGGGACGGACGCAGAAGCTCAAGCTCGGGTTCTCCGTGCTCGTGCTGCCCGGGCGCAACCCGGTGCTCCTCGCGAAGGAGCTCGCCAGCCTCGACCTGCTCTCGAACGGGCGGCTGCTCCCGGCGTTCGGCCTCGGCGTCGCCGACCCGAACGAGCAGCAGGCGTTCGGTGTGGAGCGGTCGGAGCGGGCCGCTCGGTTCGATGAAGCGCTTCCTCTCCTCCGGCGCCTGTGGTGGGAGGAGTCCGTCGATCACGACGGCCGCTTCTTCTCGTACAAGGGCGTGACGGTCCGGCCGAAACCGGTCTCGAAGATGGAGGTGTGGCTCGGCGGTCGCGCGCCCTCCGAGCTTCGGCGCGTCGGCCGGCTGGGCGACGGCTGGCTGCCGTCGTTCTGCACGCCGGCGGAGGCCGCCGAAGGGCGTGCCGTCGTGGAAGCCGCAGCGGCGGACGCCGGACGTTCGATCGACCCCGAGCACTACGGCGCCCTCGTCATCTACAACCGAGGCGGCGGCCCGCTCCCGGAGCGACTGGCCCAGCTCGTCACCCTCCGCCGGCCGGACACGGACCCGTCGGAGGTGATCCCGTCCGGCACCGTCGAGCTGCGCCGCCAGCTCGAACGCTTCGTCGACGTCGGCTTCTCGAAGTTCGTCGTCGTGCCGGCCGGCGATCCCCCGTCGTGGGACGACGAGATCGCCGACCTCGCGGCCGACGTCCTCCCGATCCAGAACTGACCCGCCACCCGCCACCACCCACGCCCCCAGCGATCTGGAGGAAATTCTCCGGAACTATTCCGAAGAATTTCCTCCGAGTCCGTCGTGTGCGGCGAGGCGGCCGAGGGCGGTGTCGAGGAGCGCCTGCTCACGGCGGTCGTGCGCCTCCTTGCGGAGGAGGCGGAGGCGGTCGGTCCAGCCCGCCCGCAGTGACTCGTCGAGGCCCCGCTCGACATCGGCGTCGAGCATGCGGAGCTGCAGCTCGACCTCGGTGTAGCGCGCCACGACGACGGGGAGCCGTTCGGCCTTCGCGACCGGATACGCGGTACCGGCGATCAGCTCGTGCGGCTCCATCTTGAAGATGCCGGCGAGGAGGGCGAGCGTGCGCTCGCCCGGTGTGCTCATCCCTGCCTCGACGTGGGAGAGGGCGGCGCGGGAGATCCCGACCCGTTCCGCCAGGTCGGCCTGGGTCCAACCCAGATCGCCCCGCAGCTGGGCGATGCGCCGGCCGAGGGATTCGGGCACCACGGTCTCCAGTGTGGCGTGCCAACCCAGTTGGCAGACACTCGGCGCGGCGACCTGTAGAACGTCGTCCCATGACCAAGCGCGCGCTCGTCACCGGGATCACCGGCCAGGACGGGTCCTACCTCGCCGAACTGCTGCTCGAGGAGGGCTACCACGTCATCGGCATGGTCCGCCGGACGAGCACCATCAACTTCGACCGGATCGCCGCGATCCAGAACGACGTCGAGCTCGTCGCGGGCGACCTGCACGACGAGGCGTCGCTGATCCACATCCTCCGCGAGAACCGGCCGAACGAGGTCTACAACCTCGCGGCGCAGTCGTTCGTGCAGACGTCGTTCACCCAGCCCGTGCTCACCGGCGAGACGACCGCGCTCGGTGTCACCCGTCTGCTCGACGCCATCCGCATCGTCGACCCCGACATCCGCTTCTACCAGGCGTCGTCGTCGGAGATGTTCGGCAAGGTGGTCGAGGTCCCCCAGAAGGAGACGACCCCCCTGTACCCCCGTAGCCCCTACGGCGTCGCCAAGGTCTACGGCCACTGGATCACCATCAACTACCGCGAGAGCTACAACCTCCACGCGTCGAGTGGGATGCTCTTCAACCACGAGTCACCCCGCCGCGGTCTCGAGTTCGTGACCCGGAAGATCACCAACGGCGTCGCCCGCATCAAGCACGGACTCGACGAGACGCTGCCCCTCGGCAACCTCGACGCCGAGCGCGACTGGGGCTTCGCCGGTGACTACGTCCGGGCCATGTACCTGATGCTCCAGCAGGACACGCCGGACGACTACGTCGTCGCGACAGGCGAGACGCACCAGGTGCGCGAGTTCTGCCAGCTCGCGTTCGCCCGTGCCGGCCTCGACTACACCGACCACGTCACGCAGGACGAGCGCTTCATGCGTCCGGCGGAGGTCGACCTGCTGATCGGCGACCCCACGAAGGCGAAGAACCAGCTCGGTTGGGAGCCGAAGGTCTCCTTCCCCGAGCTGGTCAACATGATGGTCGACGCCGACCTGGAGCTCGTCGAGCGTCAGAAGAAGCAGGGCCTGCTGTAGCGAGCTCGATCTAGAAGAGCCCGCGGCGCCCGCCGACCAACGGGCGGCGCCGGCGCGCTCCGCCGCTGACGAGGTAGACGAGGCCCGTCGCGCACAGCACGGCGATGGCGAAGGCGGCCCATCCGCCGACGCCGATGGCCGTGGCGATGATCCCGCCGATGAAGGCGCCGGCGATGCCGCAGACGATCGTCATCAGGATCCCGATCGGGTTCGGACCGGGGAGGGCGAGGCGCGCCAGCGCGCCGACGACGAGCCCGGTGAGAAGAAGCGAGATGAGGAACTCGAGGGTCATGCGGCGTAGCGTTCCCGGGCGTGCCCGACCGCAACCAGAGCGACATGATCGAGGTGTCGACCGCGGGCGACGAGCGCGTCCGGCTGCTCACGCTCGACCGTCCTGACCGGCGCAACGCGGTCGACATCGACGCGGTCAACACCCTCGCTGACGCGGTGTGGCAGGCCCACGACGAAGGTGCGCGCGCCGTGGTGCTGGCGGGCAAGGGCCCGCACTTCTGCGCCGGCGCCGACCTGAAAGCAGGCGAGCCTCTCGAGTTCGCGGCCCACCTGCGCCGCGCCCTCGACGCGCTCCGCGACGTGCCCTGCGTCACGATCGCGGCGGTGCACGGAGCGGCGCTCGGCGCCGGGATGCAGCTCGCGGTTGCGTGTGATCTGCGGGTCGCGACGGCCGATGCCCGTTTCGGGATCCCTGCCGCCAAGCTGGGTCTCATGGTCGATCACTGGACGGTGCAGCGGGTCGCGTCGCTGTGCGGGCAGGGACCGGCCCGCGCCGTCCTGCTCGCCTGCGAGGAGATCGCCGCCGACGATGCGCACCGGCTCGGCCTCGTCTCGCGGATCGGCGATCTCGACGCCGCAGTGGCATGGGCCGAACGGATCGCGGAGCTCGCACCGCTGACGATCGCGGGCCAGAAGCTCGCGCTCAACCGCTTGGAGCCGCCGGCCGACGACCCGGAGGTCCGGGCGGCGTTCGAGAAGGCGTGGGCGTCGGAGGATCTCGTCGAGGGGCGTGCGGCGTTCGCCGAGAAGCGCGCCCCGAGCTTCCGAGGTCGCTGAGCCCGGCGATGGGCACCTTCCTCCTCGCGTTCGGCGGCGGCATGGTCTCGTTCCTGTCGCCGTGCGTGCTGCCGCTGGTGCCCGGCTACCTGTCGCTGATGTCGGGTGTCAGCCTCGCCGAGCTCGGATCGCCGACCGCCGCCGACACCCGCCGGCTGCTCCGGTCGACCCTGCTGTTCGTCGCGGGCTTCACCATCGTGTTCGTCGCGCTCGGCGCTTCCGCCAGTGCGCTCGGGCAGTTGCTGCTCGAGAACAAGCGGGTGCTCGAGCGCGTCGCCGGGGTGCTCGTCATCGCCATGGGGTTGTTCCTCGCGGGCGTCATCGCGCCCGGGTTCCTGCAGCGGGAGCGACGGTTCGACGTCCTGCCTTCGAAGCTGGGCGCCTTCGCCCCACCCGTCATGGGCATGGCGTTCGCGTTCGGATGGACCCCCTGCATCGGCCCGTCGCTCGCGGCGGTCCTCGCCCTGGCGACCAACGAGAACACGTTGGGACGCGGCGTCGCTCTGCTGTTCGTCTACTCGCTCGGGCTGGGCGTGCCGTTCGTCGCCGCGGGCCTCGCCTTCGGGCGCCTCACCGAGGTGTTCGCCTGGGTGAAGCGCCACTTCCGAGCGCTGAACGTCACGTCAGGAGCCGTGCTCACGATCGTCGGAATCCTGCTCTTCACCGGCCGGATGGGACGCGTCTCGTCGTTCCTCATCGACGCCATGGACCGCGTTGGTCTCGACTGGCTCTCGAACATCGGCTGACCGTCACACGTTGGCGGGCAACAACCTCGCGAAGTTCTCGAAGAAGACGAACAGCACGACGAGGAACACGGGCACGCCCATCGCGTAGGCAGGCACCCGTCCCCAACGCTTCGAGAGCAGCCACGTGACGAGCCAGATGAACGCGGCGAGGGAGCCCCAGGCGATGGCGGGCCACTTCGACACCGACTCGCCCGACACGGAGGCGTCGTCCGCGAGCGACGGCACGACGGTCGGATCCTCGGCCGGCTCCTCCGCGCCCGGCTCGTCACCCGGCTCCTCGTCGGTCGGTTCCTCCGGGACGGTCACCGGAGGCGGGGTCGCCTCCACCGGCTCGTTCGTGAGCGAGGCGGTCACGATCATCCGTTGCGCGGCCGAGAACCGAGGATGGCACGTGGTGAGCGTGAGCCGGTTGTCGTCGGTCGGTGCGAGCACCTCGTTCTGCGACGGCCGCACGATCTTCGTCTCCATCACGCGGTAGACGAAGTCGCCCTGCTTCGTCGTGACCTCGATGCGGTCGCCCGGTTGGAGCTCGTCGAGGCGGTAGAACGGCGCTCCGTACGTGGTGCGGTGGCCGGCGATGGCCGCGTTGCCCGGCTGACCAGGCAGGGGAGTGGAGGGGTAGTGGCCCGGCCCCTTCTTCAGGGCGCCTACCGAGACCCCTTCGACCACCGCCTTCTCGACGTCGATCTTCGGGATCCGAATGATGGCGACAGCCTCGCCGGTGGGCGTGGCCCGCGGCGCCGCAGCGGGCGGGGCCGTCGCGTCGGACGAGCCATCGTCGCCCGGTGCGGTGGTCGTCGTCGTGGTGACCGGGGTCTGCAGCGCGTCGAGGAAATCGGCGCGCAGCCGGTCTTGCGCTCGTGCCTCGGAGAGTCCGGTTCCCCACAGCTGGTACGCGACGAAGAGGAGGATCAGGACGCCCGACGCGATGCACGTCCGCCCGATGCCCGCCACGACGCGCCGCCAGTCCACGACGGGCGAGGATAGGCCGACCCCGCCGGGCTGCCTGGTCACAACTCCCAGGCCACCCGTAGTCTTGACGGCGGTCCCATGACCGCCATCCGCCTCTCTCGCGCCGTCGTCCTCCTCGGACGCTTCCCCGCACTCGCCGGAGCAGACCTCCTGGTCGAGCGCGGGGAGATCGTGCATCTCGCGGGTCCGAACGGGGCGGGCAAGAGCACGCTTCTGCGTACCTGCGCTGGCCTGCATCCGCTGGCCGAAGGGAGCGGAGAGGTGCTCGGTCGCGACCTCGCGAAGCAGCGTCGTGAGGTGCGCCGGCGGGTGGGCCTCCTCGGCCATGCCGGGTTCCTGTACGACGATCTGACGGTCGAGGAGAACGTCCGGTTCGCCGTGCGTGCCGCCGGTCTCGAGGCCACGGAAGCGGAGCCGGCGCTCGCGCGTCTCGGCCTCGACAACCGCCTGCGCGGCGTCGCGGTCGGCCGCCTCTCCGCTGGCCAACGGCGCCGGACCGCGCTGGCATCGCTCGTCGCCCGCCGGCCCGAACTGTGGTTGCTCGACGAACCCCACGCCGGCCTCGACGCCGACGGCCGTGACCTCGTCGACCACTTGATCGTCGACGCCGCGGCGGGTGGGGCCACCGTCGTGTTCGCCAGCCATGAGCTCGACCGCGCCACACCCCTCGCTGTCCGCCGGCTCGTCGTCACCGGCGGCGAGGTCCACGAGGCAGCCCGTGCTGCTTAGAGACGCCGCGCTCGTGGCGGGCAAAGACCTCCGCATCGAGGTCCGCAGCCGCGTCGCGATCAACCAGGTCGCTCCGTTCGCGCTGCTCGTGCTCGTGCTCTTCGCGTTCGCCCTCGATCCCGACCGCGGCGTGCTCGCCCGCGCTTCTGCGGGCCTCTTCTGGCTCGCGGTGACGTTCAGCGCGCTCCTCGCCGTCCAGCGAAGCTTCGGCCTCGAGGGCGCCGACGGAGCCCGCGACGGCCTCCGTCTCTCCGGCCTCGACCCCGCCGGCATCTTCATGGGCAAGGCCGCGGCGATCGTCGTGCAGCTCCTCGCGCTCGAACTGCTGCTCGCGTTCGGCGTCGCGGTCCTCTACAACGCCGATCTCGGTGGATGGTGGGTGCTCGCGAGCACAGCCGTGCTGGCCTCGATCGGTCTCGCCGCCGCGGGCTGCCTCTACGGCGTGCTCAGCGCGGGCACTCGCGTGAGAGAGACGCTGCTTCCGCTGCTGCTCGTGCCGGTCGCCGCTCCTGTCGTGCTGTGCGCCACGCGCGCGTGGGAGGCGGCCCTCGCTGGTGTCTCCGGTGAGGCCGGCCCGTGGATGCGCCTGCTCGCGGCGTTCGCCGCCGTCTACCTCGCAGCGGGTGCGTTCTCGTTCGGTCTTCTCTTGGAGGAAGCGTGAGGCTCTCGCGCCTGGAGATCGCCTTCGGCGCGGTCGCGTTCGGACTGCTCGCCCTGACGATCGGCCTCGGGTTCAACCTCCCGCCGACGATCGAGCAGGAGGAGTACTCGCGGCTGATCGCGGTCCATCCGCCGATCGCGTGGGTCGCCTACGTCGCGTTCGGCGTGATGGCTCTCGGCAGCCTTCTCTACCTGGTGCCCGCGACGCGTCATGCGCGGTGGGACCGCCTCGCCGCAGCATCGGCCGAGCTCGGCGTCGTGTTCACCTCGCTCATGTTGATCACCGGTTCGATCTGGGGCCGCCCGACCTGGGGCGTGTGGTGGGTCTGGGACGCGCGGCTGACCTTGAGCGCGCTGATGCTCGCTCTCCTCGTCGGCTACGGCGCGCTGCGCCGCATCACCCCCGATCCCGATCGACGCGGCATCCTCAGCGCGGTCACCGGCCTCGCCGCCGTCGTCGTCATCCCGATCAACCACTTCGCCGTGTCGTGGTGGCGCACGTTGCACCAGGGTCGCTCGCTCGCGCAGGCGAGCCCGGGCAGCGACCTCGACGGCTCCTACGTCGCGGTGATGCTCGTCGGCTTCGTCGCGATGTCAGCGGTGTTCGGCTTCCTCCTCCTCGTGCGCACCCGCATCGAGCGCCTCGACGAGGAGCGTCAGGGCGAGGCCCTCGAAGCGGCGATCGCCGAACGTCGACGCGAAGGAGCGGCGGTGTGACGTACGTCATCGCCGGATACGCGGTCACCGCCGCGACACTCGTCGGGTACGCCGCGTTCCTCCTCAAGCGCCTGAAGGGATCCCGTTGACCACGACCGACTACGAGCCGCTCGAGGTCCGCCCGGAACCGGAGCGACCGAAGCGGAACGGCGCGCTGCGCGTCGTGCTCGTCGTCGCGGTGCTGGGTGCGGGCATCGCCCTGCTGGTCACCAACCTCAGCGAGTCGACGACCTACTTCAAGACCGCGGACGAAGCGGTCGCCGAGCGCGACGAGCTCGGCTCGCGCCGCTTTCGCGTGGAGGGTCTCGTCACGGAACCGGTCAGCTCGACGGGAGATGCGGTCCGATTCTCGATCATGTCGGCCGGCGTGTGCGTCGACGTGAAGCACCAGGGTGACCCGCCCGAGCTGTTCAAGCCTGGGATCCCCGTCGTTCTCGAAGGCCGTTGGCAGGGGAGCGTCTACGAGAGCGACCGGATCATGGTCAGGCACTCGAACGAGTACAAGGAGCAGAACCCCGAGCGGCTCCAGGAGGCGGCAGCTCAGCAGCAGCAGTACGCCTCCTGCGCGGAGTAGGCGATGAACGCCGCGCTCGGCCTCGCCGGCGTCACCCTCGGCTTCGTCATCTCGCTCGCTGCCATCGCGGTGATCGGCGCGGGGCTCCGCAAGAAGCGCGCCATGCTCATCGCGACGTCGGGCCCGTTCAGCGTCGCCCTGCTCGGCGCTTCGCTCCTCGCGGTCGTGGCGATGGAACGAGCGCTGCTTACCGACGACTTCTCGCTCGTCTTCGTCGCCGAGAACTCCGCACGGTCGACGCCGTTCCTCTTCAAGTTCGCCACGATGTGGGCCGCGCTCGAGGGGTCGATCCTCCTGTGGGGCCTCGTCCTCGCCGGGTTCATCGCGGCGATGGCCTACCGGTTCCGGCGCCAGGTCAGCGACCCGCTGATGGGATGGGCGCTCCTCACGGCGTTCGTCGTCGCGGCCTTCTTCTTCGCGCTGATGATCTGGCCCGCGAACCCGTTCCAGACGGTCGCCGGGAAGATCCCGACCGACGGCCCGGGGCCGAACCCGCTGCTGCAGAACCACGTGCTCATGGCGTTCCACCCGCCGATGCTCTATCTGGGCTACGTCGGGTTCACGGTGCCGTTCGCCTTCGCCATCGGCGCCCTCGTCACGGGCCGCCTCGACGAGGGATGGCTCGCGGTCAGCCGGCGCTGGACCCTCTTCGCATGGGGCTTCCTGACCTTCGGCATCGTCCTCGGCTCGTGGTGGAGCTACGAGGTGCTCGGCTGGGGCGGCTTCTGGGCGTGGGACCCGGTCGAGAACGCATCGTTCCTGCCGTGGCTCACTGGCACCGCGTATCTGCACTCGGTGCTCGTGCAGGAGCGTCGCGGGATGCTGCGGGTCTGGAACCTGTCGCTGCTCGTAGCCACGTTCGCGCTCACGATCCTCGGCACGTTCCTCACCCGTTCGGGAGTCCTCGACTCGGTGCACGCGTTCACCGAGGAGGGGCCCGGGCAGTGGATCCTGGCCTTCTTCGGCGTCATCTGCGTCGTCAGCGTCGGCCTCATCGGCTGGCGTGGTGACCGGCTCCGCTCGCCGGGCTCGATCGACTCGCCGATCTCGCGCGAGGGCGCGTTCCTCGCGAACAACGTGCTCTTCGCCGGGTTCGCGTTCGTGGTGCTGCTGGGCACCGTGTTCCCGCTCATCGTCGAGGCGATCAACGGGTCGCGCATCTCCGTGGGCCGGCCCTACTTCGATCGGATGACCGCGCCGATCGGGCTCACGCTGCTCTTCCTGATGGCGATCGCTCCGGTCCTTCCGTGGCGCAAGGCTTCGACGGAGCTCCTCCGCACCCGCCTGCACTGGCCGGCGTGGTTCGCCACGGCCGCCCTCGTGGTCGCGGTGGCCGTCGGTGCCCGTGGGCTCGCACCGCTGCTGGCGTTCTTCCTCGGGGGATTCGCGGCAGGTGCCGCGTTCCGCCAGCTGTTCCTGGCTGCCCGCCGACAGGGCTGGCGCGGGCTGGTGGGTCGGGCGAACGGCGGGATGATCGTCCACCTCGGTGTGATCATGATCGCCATCGGCTTCGCGTCGGCCACCGCGTACGGGGAGCGGGCCGAGGCGCGCCTCGCGCCCGGGGAATCGGCGACGCTCGCCGGGCACCGCATCACCTACGTCGGGCGTGACATCGTCCAGTACCCGAACCGCCGGGCCATCGAGGCGAAGGTGCGCATCGACGGCGGGCAGATCTACCGGCCGACGTTGTCGACGTACCCGTTCGTCGGACAGGCGATCGGCACGCCGTCGGTTCGCACCGGCATCACCGAGGACGTGTATCTCACCCTGATCGACGCGCCGCGCAACGCCGAGGATGCCGCGGTCATCGGGGTCGCGCGCCAGCCGATGGTGGTCTGGCTCTGGATCGGCGGCGGCACGATGGCGCTCGGAACGCTGCTCTCAGCGGTGCCCGGACGGAGGAGGCGGCGTCCGACCGATCCGGTGTCGGCTCCGGTCGACGCCGATGCTCACGGGGATCAGCCCCGCGAGGCGGCGCTCGTCCCGTGACGTCGACCCTGCCCGACTCGCCTGCCGCATCGCGCGACGGTGCTGACGGATCCGTCGACGTCATGGAGCGCCGGCGTCCGATCGCTCGGTGGATCGCGCTCGGGGTCGGGGTGATGATGGTCGCGCTCGTCGCGGTGTTCGCAACGCGCGAGCCGGCGGCGAACCAGGTGGCAGAGAGCCCTCTCATCGGCAAGCTCACACCGGAGATCACCGCGGAGAACCTCGATGGCGAGCTCGTGCGGGCGTCGCGGTTCCGGGGGCGCTACCTCGTCGTGAACTTCTTCGCGAGCTGGTGCGTCCCGTGTCGCAACGAGCATCCGGAGCTCCTCAACTTCTCGGCGCGGCACGCCCGCACCGGCGACGCGCAGGTCGTGGCGGTGGTCTTTAACGACGACATCGAGGCGGCACGCGACTGGTACGCCAAGAACGGCGGTGACTGGCCGGTGCTGAAGGACCCGCGCGGTCGGATCGCCCTCGACTTCGGCGTGGGCAAGCCGCCGGAGACCTTCGTCGTCGATCCGGACGGGCTGGTTATCACCCGCATCGTCGGCGAGGTGACGGCCGACGGGCTCGACCGGATCCTCGCCAGGGCAGAGGAGCTGCGCGAGAGCGCAGCGGGCGCTCTGCCTGCCCGGCCGCAGGGCAAGGGGCAGTCATCGTGAGTCGGGCGAATCGCGTGTCGTGGATCGTGATGATGATCGTGGTCGTCGTTGCGCTCGCTATCGGCGCGACCGGCGACCGCGCGCCGCAGACCGAAGCCGAGCGCGTGCGCGCGATCGCTTCCGGGGTGAAGTGCCCGACCTGCCAGGGACTGTCCGCGGCCGAGAGCGATGCGATCGCGGCCCAGGCGGTGCGCGACGCCATCCGCGAGGGCATCCGCGCCGGGCAGAGCGACGAGGAGATCCGCGGCTTCCTGGTGAGCCGGTTCGGCGACTCCGTTCTCCTGAAGCCGAAGGCGTCCGGGATCTCGGCGCTGGTGTGGGTGCTTCCGGTCGCTGGGCTCGTCCTCGCGGTTGCCGGCCTCGCCGCCGCGTTCAGGAGGTGGCGTCGCCAGCAGCCGGCGACACCGTCGGAGGCCGACCGCGACCTCGTCGACGCCGCGCTGCATCGATGAGCGAGCTCGCCGAGCTCGAGGAGCAGCGCGCGTTCCTCCTCCGGTCGATCGAAGACCTCGATGCGGAGTTCGAGGCGGGAGACATCGACGAAGCCGATTACCGGAGCCTGCGCGACGACTACACCGCGCGCGCCGCCGCCGTGATCCGCCGGCTGGAGGCGACCGATCCGACGCCGCGGTCGGAGCGCACGCCTCCGCCGCAGCGACGGTCGCGCCTGGTCTGGGCCGCCGGCGTCCTGGTGGTCGCGCTGGGCGCGGGCTGGCTCGTCGCCGCCGCGGCAGGCGAGCGTGTCGACGGGCAAGCCGCGACCGGCTCGCTCCCGGAAGCGAGCACCGACCGCATCGCACGAGCCCAGCGCCTCGTGCGGGAGGGTGAGGTGCTCGAGGCCATCAAGGTCTACGACGAGCTGCTCCGCGACGACCCGGACAACCCCGTGGCGCTCGCCGAGCGCGGGTGGCTCATCAGCCGCGTCGACCCGTCGCTCGTCGACCGCGGCCTGGCGAGCATCGACAAGGCCATCGACGTCGATCCGGGCTACGCCGAGGCGTACTTCTACCGGGGGATGATCCTGCTGCAGGCGAAGCAGGACAACGCCGGCGCGGCGGCCGCCTTCTCGAAGGCGCTCGAGAGCGACCCGCCGCCCGACCTCAGGTCGTTCCTCGAAGACGCACTCACGCGTGTGCAGGAGCAGCAACCGTCCGCGGACGGCTGAACCCTCCTCCGTAGGATCGGTGACATGACGGCCACCCTCGATCGCTGGTTCGGCATCACCGAACGCGGGTCCTCGATCCGTACCGAACTCCGTGGCGGCCTGGCCACGTTCTTCACGATGGCCTACATCGTCGTGCTCAACCCGATCATCCTGTCGGGAGCCGAAGACGCGAACGGTGAGCGGCTGGCGTTCGCGCAGGTGGCGACTGCGACCGCCCTGGTCGCCGCCCTCATGACGATCCTGATGGGCATCGTCGGCAGGTATCCGTTCGCGATCGCGGCAGGGCTCGGCCTCAACGGCGTCGTCGCGTTCCAGCTCGCGTCGCAGATGTCGTGGGCGGCAGCGATGGGCATCGTCGTGATCGAGGGCATCGCCATCACGGTGCTCGTGCTGACGGGCTTCCGGGAAGCGGTCTTCAACGCGATCCCGCTGCCGATGAAGCAGGCGATCAGCGTCGGCATCGGCCTGTTCATCGCGCTGATCGGATTCGTCGACGCCGGCTTCGTGCGCCGGAACCCGGACGCCGCGGGCACGCCCGTGCCGGTCGGCCTCGGCACCGGCGGGCGGCTCCTGGGCTGGCCGACCGTCGTGTTCGCGTTCGGGCTCCTGCTCACCGCCGTCCTCATCGCCCGCCGGGTCAAGGGCGGCATCCTCATCGGGATCATCGGCACCACGATCTTCGCGATCGTGATCAACGCGATCTTCGACGTGCCGCCCCAGTTCGGTCCGGACGGAACGTTCAACCCTCAGGGATGGGGCCTCAACGTGCCGGAGATCCCGAGCGACATCGTCTCGGCGCCCGACTTCGGGCTCCTCGGCAACTTCTCCCTCGGCGGGTCGTTCGCCGACGTCGGCGTCGTCGCTGCGCTGCTGTTCATCTTCACCCTGATGCTCGCCGACTTCTTCGACACCATGGGGACGGTCGTCGGCGTCGGCGCCGAGGGTGACATGCTCGACGAGGAGGGGCGGCTTCCCGGCGTGCGTCGCGTGCTGCTGATCGACTCCCTCGCCGCGATGGCCGGCGGAGCGGCGTCCGCCTCCTCGAACACCTCCTACATCGAGTCCGCGGCCGGCGTCGGCGACGGCGCCCGCACCGGGCTCGCGAACCTGATGACCGGGGCGCTGTTCCTCGTCGCCCTGTTCCTCACGCCCCTGGTCGAGATCGTCCCTTACGAGGCCGCATCGCCTGCGCTCGTCGTGGTCGGCTTCCTGATGATGACCCAGGTCAAGAACATCCCCTGGGATGACTACGACATCGCGCTGCCGGCGTTCCTCACGATCGTGCTGATGCCGTTCACCTACTCGATCACCAACGGCATCGGCGCCGGGTTCGTCTCGTACGTCGTGATCAAGCTCGCCCGCGGTCGCGCCCGCGACGTGCACCCCCTGCTGTGGGTCATCTCGGCCGCGTTCGTCCTCTACTTCGCCATCGAGCTCGTCGAGAGGGCGCTCGGGGTCAAGTGACGTCGACGAGGTTCTGCGACCTCGTCGGCTGTCGTCTCCCTCTGCAGCTGGCGGGCATGGGAGGCGTCGGCTCGACCGCGTTGGCGGTGAGCGTGGCGCGAGCCGGGGGACTCGCGATGTTGCCGGTGCTCGGCGACGTGCCGGTGGTGCAGCGGGTCACCGAGGTGCGAGCTTCCGGCGTCGTCGGCGTGAACGTGCTCATGCCGTTCGCCGCGTTGCAGGTCGACGCCATCGAAGGCGCGGTCGCAGCCGGCGCCCGCGTCGTCGAGTTCTTCTACGACGACCCGCAGGCGGCGTTGGTCGAGCGGGTGCACGACGCCGGAGCGCTCGCGTGCTGGCAGACGGGGTCGCTCGACGAAGCTCGAGCCGCCGTCGACGCGGGGTGCGATCTCGTCGTGGTGCAGGGCGTCGAGGCCGGCGGGCATGTGCGCGGCACCGTGCCGCTCGACGAGCTCCTGGGCGCGACGGTCGACGCGGACCTCGGCGTACCGGTGGTCGCGGCAGGGGGCATCGCGACACGAGAGCGGGTCCAGGAGGTGCTGCGTGCCGGAGCCGATGCCGTGCGGATCGGCACGCGGTTCGTCGCGACACCGGAAGCGGACGCGCATCCCGGGTATCGACGCGGCCTCGTCGACGCGGGGTCCGGCGACACCGTCCTCACGACGGCGTTCGGCAACGGGTGGCCCGACGCGCCACATCGCGTGCTCGCATCGTCGGTCGACGCGGCCGAACGGCTGCCGGACGACGCGCCCGCGCGGTTCTCTCCGAACCCGCCCACGTCGACCTATCGGGGCGACCCGATGTCGGCTGCCCTCTACGCCGGCACCGGCGTCGGCGAGATCACGTCGATCGAACCGGCGGACGACATCGTCACCCGACTGTTCTCTGACTAGCCGTTTCTGTGAGTAGTTGTTCGACCTCGGTCGAACAACTACTCACAGAACGAAGCGGAGGAGGGCGGCGACTGCGGCGGCGGCGATGATGCACACGGCGAACGGGGCCTTCCGCCGCGCCAGGACCACCGCGACGGCGACCCCGGCCGCCTTCTCGTCGAGCTGGGGGATCCCGCGGTCGCCGGTGAGCTCCACCGCGACCAGCGCGGCGAGCAGCGCAGTGGCGAGCCCGGCGAGCCGGTTCGCGATCGGCTCGGGGATCTCCCGCGCCAGCGAGCCGGCTCCCTTGAGCAGCATCGTCAGCGCCGCGAGCGCGAGAACGGCGCCGACCATCAGCGGTACGTCACCAGCCCGGCCACGGCGGCACCGGCGAGCGCGAGACCGATGCCGGCGACCGGCGTGAGCACCAGCGCGGTCAGCGCGCCGATCAGCGCAGCCCGCATCTCGCGCTTCCCGGAGAGCATCGGCCAGAGAAGCGCGACGAAGAGGGCAGGGAAGGCCGCATCGAGGCCGAGCGTCTGCGGGTCACCGATGACGTCGCCGACGAGCGCGCCCACGAGCGACCCTGCTGACCACCCGACCCACAGCGCGACGCCGCCGTAGGTCATCATCCGCTGATCGGGTTCACTGGCCGATCCGGCGCCGACGCCGAGCGCGTAGCTCTCGTCGACGACGAGCTGTGCGAGCACGAACTTCCGCAGGCGCCCGCCGGGCAACACACGTGCGGCGGCGGCTCCGGTGGCGAGGTAGCGCGTGTTGAGGAGGGCGGCGGTGATGGCCGCGCTCGCGGGCGAAGCGCCCGACGCCAGCACGGACACGACGGTGAACTGCGCCGAACCTGCGAAGACCGTCAGAGACGCCAGCACCGTCAGCCACCATGGGAACCCCGCGGCCGTGGCGAGGACGCCGTAGGGGATCCCGAAGCCCGTCACGGCTGCCACCACGGGCGCGGCGGCAGAGAGGTTCGAACGGGGCATGGTCCATCGTGCCGCGTACTGTCGTCGTCCATGGGGTTCTTCGACCGCAACCGCAAGGAGCTCGAGAAGCGGGGCGTCGATCCGGCTCGGCTGCCGCCGGGGCAGTACTTCACCGACCGGTTCCCCGTCCTGCACGCAGGCAGCGTCCCGATCTACGACGACCTGTCGACGTGGACCTTCCGCATCTTCGGGGCGTTGCGGTCGCCGTCGGTCACGCTGTCGTGGGACGAGCTGCGGGCGCTTCCGACCGCGGAGATCACCACCGACATCCACTGCGTGACGAAGTGGTCGAAGTTCGACACCGGCTGGCGTGGCGTCCCGTTGGACGAGGTGCTGAAGCTGGTCGACGTCGACCCGGCCGCGACCCACGTGATGTGGCACAGCGAGTACGGCTTCACCGCGAACGTCCCGCTCGACGACATCACCGGCACGTGGGACGACGGCTCGCCGAAGGCGATGCTCGCCTACGAGTTCAACGGAGAGCCGCTCGAGCCCGACCACGGCTACCCGCTGCGATCGCTCGTTCCGCACCTCTACTTCTGGAAGTCGGCCAAGTGGCTGCGCGGCGTCGAGCTGATGGTCGGCGATCGTCCCGGGTTCTGGGAGCAGAACGGCTACCACATGTACGGCGACCCGTTCCGCGAGCAGCGCTACTGGGGCGACTGAGTCCGCAGACTCCGCAGCCGGTCGAGCACCGCTGGGAAGGCAGCTGCGAACGCGTCGACGTCGGCCGCCGTGGTCGACCAGCCGACGGAGACTCGCAGAGAACGTTCGGCCTCCACGGCCATCGCCTGCAGCACCGGCGACGGCTCGAGGGACTCCGAGGAGCACGAGCTGCCGGAGTGCGCAGCGACGCCAGCCTGGTCGAGCGCGAGCAGCACAGGCTCGGCCTCCACATCGGCGATGCCGAGGCAGGCGATGTGGGGGAGCCGGTCGTCGCGGTCTCCGTAGGAGACGACGCCGTCTACGGCGAGGGCGGCGTCGAGCACCGCTTCGGTGAGCCCTCGCTGCGTGGCGCCCTCTGCGTCGACGTCGACGGCTTCGGCTGCGGCCCCGAACCCGACGATTGCAGCGACGTTCTCGATGCCACCCCGCCGCGCGCGCTCCTGTTCGCCGCCGAGGAGCAACGGGGGCAGGCGGAGGCCGCGCCGCACGAGCAGCGCGCCGATGCCCTTCGGTCCTCCGAACTTGTGAGCGGTGATCGACATCAGGTCGGCGCCGACCTCGCCGAAGTCGACGGCGACGTGGCCGGTCGCCTGTGCTGCGTCGACGTGCACCAGGACGTCTCGCTCTCGGCACGCCGCGACGATCTCCACGACCGGCTGCAGCGTCGCGACCTCGTGGTTGCCCCACTGCACGTGCACCAGCGCCGTCTCGGCTGTGATCGCAGCGACCATCGCCTCGACGTCGACGCGTCCGGTGCCGTCGACCGGCGTGATCACCAGATCGTGGCGGCGGGACGATTCCAGGACGGCGGAGTGCTCGACCTCGGTGGCGACGATGCGCGGCCCGCGCGCTTGCGTTGCGCCGAACACCGCGGCGTTGATCGCCTCGGTCGCTCCGCTCGTGAACACCACCTCGCGAGAACGCGCGCCCACCACTGAGGCGACCTTGTCTCTCGCGTCCTCGATCGCGGCGCGAGCCATCCGTCCTTCGGTGTGGACCCGCCCTGGATCAGCGGCCTGCTCACCGGTGAGCCACGGGAGCATCGCGTCGACGACGCCGGGACGCGCCGGTGACGTCGATGCGTGGTCGAGGTAGTGGCGGCCCACGCGGTCAGACGACGGTGACGCAGGCGTCGTCGCCGAGGGCCCGGCTCGACTCGGTTGCCGGCATCGTCTCGCCGTAGAGGCCGGCGAGCATGCCGCGCACCATCCCGCGATCGACCGCGCAGATCACCGGGTTCTGCGAGGCGACCGCACCGAACGGGCAGTGCTGGTTGATGATCGCCAGCGTGCCGTTGCCGCGCGCTTCCGCGTGCGCGGCGAACCCGTGGGCGGTGAACGCGTCGGCGACGGCTTGGATCGCGGCTCTGCGGGACCGGTTGCCCTCGGTCGGCGACATCGCGGCGGCGAGGGCCCGCCCGTGCTCCTCGCCGACCTGCTCGGCGAGGGCCTCGGCCTGCTCCTTCGGGAGCAGCGCCAGCGTGCGGGCGAGCAGGGTGACGATGAGGTCGGTGGAGGGAGCGGAGAACTCGAGCGTGGCTGTGGTCGACACGCGGTACCGCTTCGACGGACGACCGGCCCCTGCTCCTTCGGTGCGACCGACGTGGACCTCCACGTACCCGCCGGCGGCGAGCTTGTCGAGGTGGTGTCGGGCCACGTTCGGGTGGAGGTGGAACCGCTCCGCGACCTCGGCCGCCGTCACGCCCCGATCGTCGTCGCGCGCGAACAGATAGATCTCACGGCGGGTCGGGTCGCCGAAGGCGTTGGTGACCGCTGCCACCATCGCCGAGAAGTGGTCGTGCTCACGCACACCGGTATTCTACCTACGCGCGTAGTGGAAATCCGGTGCCGCCGGAAGCGCTCAACCCGCCTTGAAGATCCTTCGCCCCAGGAGATCCCCCGTGCCCACCCGAGACCAGGTGCTCGACGCGCTCCGTCCCGTCGAAGACCCCGAGCTTCGTCAGAGCATCGTCGACCTCGGGATGGTGAAGGACATCGAGATCTCGGGCGGCGCCGTGCGTGTCACCGTCGCCCTCACGGTCGCGGGCTGCCCGCTCCGGGCCGAGATCACGAGCCGCGTCCAAGCCGCGGTGTCCCCGCTCGAGGGTGTCGACCAGGTCGGCGTCGAGATGACGGTGATGTCCGACGAGGAGCGGGTTGCGTTGCGCGGCCGGCTCCAGGGCTCCGGCGGGCACTCCCACGGCCACGCGGGCCACGATCACGGGCCGCAGAAGACGATCCCGTTCAACGAGCCCGGCTCGCACACCCGGGTGCTCGGCATCTCGTCCGGGAAGGGCGGCGTCGGCAAGTCGTCCGTCACGGTGAACCTCGGGCTCGCCCTCGCGCAGCGCGGCCACGACGTCGCCCTCTTCGATGCCGACGTCTACGGCTTCTCCATCCCGAAGATGCTGGGCATCGAACACGACCCCGTGATGATCGACGGGATGATCGTCCCGCCGGTCGCCTACGGCGTGAAGTCGTTCTCGATGGGCTTCCTCGTCGAAGACGACCAACCGGTCATCTGGCGGGGCCCGATGCTGCACAAGTACCTCCAGCAGTTCCTCACCGACGTGTTCTGGGGCGAGCCCGACTACCTGCTCATCGACATGCCGCCCGGCACGGGAGACGTCGCGCTGTCGATGGCGCAGTACCTGCCGCGGGCCGAGGTGTACGTCGTCACCACCCCACAGGCTGCGGCGCAGCGCGTGGCGCAGCGCGCCGCCTACATGGCCGAGAAGGTCAACCTCACGGTGCGCGGCGTGATCGAGAACATGAGCTGGTTCACGGGCGACGACGGCAAGCGCTACGAGCTGTTCGGAGCAGGCGGCGGTGCTGCGCTCGCCGAGAAGCTCGGCGTTCCGCTCGCCGGCCAGGTGCCGCTCGTTCCTGCGCTCCGCGAGGGAGGCGACGAGGGCGTCCCGATCGTTGCCGCGGCGCCGACGAGTGAGGCGGCCGAGGCCTTCGGTGCGCTGGCCCAGTTCGTCGAGGCGAACGCGCCGAAGCAGATCTACCGGCCCGAGCTCACGATCCGCTGAGCCGCAGCGGGACGACGCGCTGATGCCGACCTTCGCCATCACGTCGGTCGGTCAGGACCGGCCGGGCATCGTCGCCGCCGTCACCAAGGTGCTCCTCGACTCCGGCTGCAACCTGGAAGACACGGCGATGTCGATCCTCGGCGGTCAGTTCGCGATGGTGATGGTCGTCGCGGGCCCCGATGAGGTGCAGGCGGTCGACCTCGAGGAGTATCTCGCGACGCGTACGGCCGATCTTCACTTGTTCGTGTCCGTGCGGGAGATCGAGGCGGCTTCGGCGACAGCGGACGAATCAGGCGCGCGCTGCACCGTCGTCGTCTACGGCCCCGATCACCCCGGCATCGTGCACCTCGTGGCGCAGGAGCTCGCGGCGCGAAACGTGAACATCGTCGACGTCACGACCCGCATCAGCGGCACCGACGGCGGGCTCTACTCGATGGTGATGGAGGTCGTCCTGCCGACCGGCATCGACGCGAGCGACCTCGAGCGCGAGCTCACGACCGCAGCGGCGAACGACGAGCTGACGGTCCGCGTCACGCCGGCCGACGCCGACCTCTTCTGATCGCGATGGCCGTTCGCCCGGTCGTCGAACTGCCGGCGCGCGTCCTGCAACAGCCGACCCGCGCGGTCGCAGCCGTCGACGACGCCGTCCGCACGCTCATCGACGACCTGGTCGACACGATGCGAGTCTCGCCCGGTTGCGTCGGCTTGGCCGCGAACCAGATCGGCGACGACCGCCGCGTGTTCGTCGTCGACGTGACCGGACACAAGAAGGCGCGTGCCCAGCACGGGCTGATCGCGCTGGTGAACCCCACGCTGCTGGCGGCTGAGGCCCCGGAGCTCGCTCGCGAGGGTTGCATGAGCGTCCCCGATCTCACGGGCGACGTGCCGCGGGCGACGCGGGTCGTCGTCGCGGGGCTCGACCGCGAAGGACGTCAGCTCACGATCGCGAGCGACGCGTTCGAGGCCCGAGCGCTGCTGCACGAGCTCGACCACCTCGACGGCTACGTCTTCCTCGACCGCGTCGCCTCGCACGCGGCGGTGTTCCGGCGCAAGGTGTACCGGTAGGTCGCGGCCTCCGCGGGCGTCCGTCGTCCGCAGGCGCTCGCAGGTCCGTACCCTCGGAGCAGTGGAGGACGTCGTTCGCAACGGCCCGGAGCGGCCGGAAGACGCCGAGGTCTCGGGCGCCGGCGTGCCCATCGGCAGGCGGACGCTGTTCGGGCTGCTCGGCCTCGGCGCCCTCGGCATCGCCTTCGGCCCGGCGATCCAGGATCGGATCGCTTCGACGTTCCGTCCGGTTGCCGACCTGTTGCCGTCGGGTGGCAGGTTCCGCATCTACTCCGTCGTGGGCTTCCTCCCGTCGAGAGCGCGCCCCGACTACACGTTGCGCGTCGACGGCCTCGTCGACACGCCGTTCGAGATCTCCTTCGACGAGCTCGCGGGGATGACGCCGACATCGATCACCCGCGACTTCCAGTGCGTCACCGGGTGGAGGGTCGACGACGTGATGTGGCGCGGCGTGAAGCTGTCAGAGCTCCTCGACCGGGCCGGCGTGCAGTCGGGGTCGTCCGCGCTGCGGTTCTTCTCCTTCGACGGCGAGTACACCGAGAGCCTCACCCTCGAACAGGCCCGCCGGGCGGACGTGCTCGTCGTCTACGAGATGGAGGGCAAGCCGCTGAGCTCTGCCCACGGCGGCCCCGTGCGGTTGTTCGTCGCTCCGATGTACGGCTACAAGTCGCTCAAGTGGCTCGACCGCATCGAGGCGACCGCCGATGTCGTGCCGGGATACTGGGAGGAGCGCGGCTACGACGTCGACGCGTGGGTCGGACGTTCGAACGGGCGGGACGATGCGCCCACGGCTTGACGGCGCGGTCGCCCAACACCGCGCCGACGACGTCGTGCGCTTCGACCGCACCGAACGCAACGTGCACTGGTGGACGGCGGCATTGGTCGGCCTGTGCGCGCTCACGTCGCTGGGGCTGTCGATCGCGCCGATCGCGTCGATCGTCGGCCAGCGCGACCTCCTCCGCCAGATCCACGTGGTCGCCGGGCTCGCGATCCCGGTCCCGTTCGTCGTCGGCTGGATCGGGCCGTGGTCGCGGCGACTACGGGCCACCGTCACCCAGCTCGACCGCTTCGACGACGAAGACCGGCGGTGGTTCCGAACGCTCGGCAACCGGTCGGCCCGACCGGCACGGTCGGGTCGATTCCACCCTGGACAGAAGCTCAACGCAGCGGTGGTGGCGGCATCGATCGTCCTGTTGCTCGCCACGGGCTTCGTGCTCCGCTGGTTCGAGCCGTTTCCCCTCGGCGTGCGGCGGGGCGCGACGTTCGTCCACGACTGGGTGGCGTTCCTCCTGGCGATCGACCTGCTCGCCCACATCGCGAAGGGTTTCCGCGACCGCGAGGCACTGCGCGCCATCACGAGCGGCGTCGTGACGAAGCGCTGGGCCGAGACCGAGCACCCGCGATGGACCACGGCGGAGGAAACGTGAGAGCGTCTACACGCCGCGAGGCAGCTTCGCCGGATCCCAACCGAGCCGGTCGACCGCCATCCGCAGGGCGAAGCGGTCGGTCATCCCGCTGACGTAGCGCACCGCTGCGGCGAGCGGATCGGGCTCGGGCGACGGCAACTCGTTCGGATGCACTGACAGCCAGTCGACGAGCGCCCGCAGCAGCTCGATCGCGCGATCTGCCTGCTCGACCGACTCGGGGCGGAGGTAGATCCGCTCGAAGTTGAACGCCCGGAACGCGGCGAGAGCCTCGGCCTCGGTCGGTCGCATCCCGACATGACCGGTCGACTCGATCGCGTCGAGCATCGCGGTGATGAAGGCGTTCAGCTGGGCGGATCGGCGGACGCCCACGACATCCCGCACCTCCGCCGGGAGGTCGTCTTCGCGGACGATGCCGGCTCGCACCGCGTCTTCGAAGTCGTGGCACACGTAGGCGATGCGGTCGGCCCATGCGACGACCTCGCCCTCAGGTGTGAGCGGCGCCGGCCGGTTCCACGAGTGGTTGCGGACCGCATCGAGCGTCTCTGCGCACAGGTTGAGTGGCTCGAGCACCACGTCGGCTCCGTAGACGGCGTGGTGATAGCCCTGATCGAGATACGGCGACAGCGCCTCCTCCGACGCGTGGCCGGCCGGGCCGTGCCCGCAGTCGTGGGCCAGCGCGGCAGCTTCGGTGAGCGCCACGTTGAGGCCGGAGGGCCGAGCGATGCCCACGGCGACCTGCGCGACCTCGAGAGCGTGGGTGAGGCGGGTGCGCAGATGGTCGTCTTCCGGAGCGACGAACACCTGGCACTTCCCGGCGAGCCGGCGGAACGGGCGCGAGTGGAGGATGCGGTCGCGATCGCGTTCGAAGCAGGTGCGGAACGGATCGGGCTCCTCCGGCATCGCGCGGCTGCCGGCGCCGACTGCCCTGGTCGCGCCCGGTGCCAGGAGGTCGTGCTCGAGCTCTTCCCGCGCACCCCGCTCGGCGAGGGAGTGCGGAACGCGCCCGACCGCCGCGGCCCGGTGGGCGACTGAGAGCGGCGTGCGATCCATGCCTCGGACCGTAGCGGCCGACTCGGACAAGAACGGCGACGACCACTAGAACTGATGCTCGTGAACGCCCTTCTCGCGGCGATCTCGTACGACCCGATCGTCCACATCGAGATCGGGCCGTTGAAGATCTCGCCCCACGGCATCGGGATCGCCGTCGGTTTCCTGCTCGGTGCGCGCCTGATGCTCCCCGAGGCGAAGCGGCAGGGGATCTCGGAGGAGTCGGTCTACACCGTCCTCATCCGCGCCGCGATCGGCGCCATGGTCGGCGCCCGCGTCGCCTATGTCGTCAACCACATCGGCGACTACGCGGATGCACCGCTCGACATCCTGCGGGTGTGGGAGGGCGGCATCTCGCTGCTCGGCGGCATCTTCGGAGCGATCATCCTCGCGCTGCCGGTCATGCGGAAGCTCGGTCTCGACGTCTGGAAGACGCTCGACGCGGCCGCTCCCGGGATCGCCCTCGGCATCATCGTCGGGCGCATCGGCGACCTCGTCGTCGGCGACCATCTCGGCACGCGGACCGACTTCTTCCTCGGGTACCGCTGCACGACCGCAGAGACCGCGTCGCCCTGCGAGGCGCCCGTCGGCCAGCTCGTCCACCAGACCGCGCTGTACGACCTGATCCTGACCTGCGGGCTGCTCGCTCTGTTGCTCACCCTGCGCAAGAGATGGCGCGACAGCCCGTCCGGCTACGACGGCCAGCTCATCCTCGTGTTCGGCGCGTGGTACGGCGTCGGCCGGCTCATCGAGGACTTCCTGCGGGAAGACGTCCGCCGTCTCGGCCTCACCGGCAGCCAGTGGACGGCGCTGGCGACCGTGCTCGTCAGCCTGACGTGGCTCGTCGTGGTGAAGCGGTCGCCGCGCTGCGGTCACTGGAGCAAAGCGCCCCGAACGGCGACCGGCGACGCCGAACCTACGATATCGCCCGCAACGCCTTCGCCTACCAGTGAGGAGACGGATCCCTCGTGGAAATCCGCATCGGAGTGACCCAGACGCCCAGGGAGATCGAGGTCGACCTGGAAGACGGCGACGCCGCCGCCCTGCGCTCGCAGGTCGAGTCGGCCGTCGGGTCGGAGACCGGGATGCTCTGGCTCACCGACCGCCGGGGCCGCACCGTCGGCGTGCCTGCAGCCAAGATCGCCTACATCGAGATCAGCCCGCAGGAGGAGCGCCGGGTCGGCTTCGCGGTGTCGTGAGCGACTCTTCGCCCGTCGAGCCGGTTGATCTGCTCGACCGGCGGCTGCTGTTCGTCACCGGCAAGGGCGGCGTCGGAAAGACTACGGTCGCCGCTGCGCTCGCCGTGGTCGCCGCTGGTCGTGGCAAGAAGGTGCTCGTGGGCGAGGTCGACGCGAAGGGGAACCTCGCCGACTTCTACTCCGTGCCGCCGACGGAGTTCACGCCACGGGAGGTGCAGCCCAACCTGTGGGCGATGACCCTCGATCCCGAGGAGTCCCTCAAGGAGTACCTCACCCTCCAGCTGAAGCTCCCGATGATGGCTCGCATCGGGCCGCTCGCCCGGATCTTCGAGTTCGTCGCGACCGCAGCGCCCGGGGTGAAGGAGGTGCTGACGGTCGGGAAGTTCCTCTGGGAGACCGACCGCAAGGACTGGGACCTGGTGATCGTCGACGCCGTCGCCACCGGACACATCGTCGGACAGCTCGGCGCGCCCCAGGCGATCAACGACCTCGTGCACGTCGGGCTCATCCGGAGCCAGACGGACTGGATGGTCGACATCCTCCGCGATCCGGCCCGCACCGGTCTCTGCATCGTCGCGACGCCGGAGGAGATGCCGGTGAACGAGACGATCGAGCTTGCGGCCCGGCTACGTGCCGAGACCGAGGTCGACTTGGCCGCGGTCGTCGTCAACCGCGTGCTTCCCGAGCTGTTCGGGCGGGGTGAGGAGGAGGTGTTCGAGCGACTGGAGTCACCTGACGGGCGCGCCGCGTTGTCGGGCGTGCTCGGCGTGGCAGCCGATCCGATCGTCGATGCGGCGCGCCTCGCGGTGACGCTGCGGCGGACGCGAGCCGAGCACCTCGATCGCCTCCGGGCGGAGGTGCCATCGCACCTGCCATTGCTGTTCGTCCCCGAGCTGTTCCTGCGGGGCCACGGGCTGCGCTCCACGCGACTGGTCGCCGAAGCGCTCGGCGCGGAGCTGGGCTACTGATGGAGAAGCTGTTCGCGGGCCGCGAGGTCGTGATCTTCTGCGGCTCGGGCGGCGTCGGCAAGACGACGACCGCTGCTGCCGCGGCAGCGACAGTGGCCGTGCGCCAGGGCGGCAAGGTGCTGGTTCTGACGGTCGATCCGGCGAAGCGGCTCGCGAACGCCCTCGGGTTGGCCGGCTTCGGGAACACCGAGACGCAGGTGCCCCCGGCTGCCTTCGCCGCCGCCGGGGTGAAGCCGCGAGGTGAGCTGTGGGCGGCGATGCTCGACACGAAGGAGTCGTGGGACAACCTCGTCCGCCGCGACGCTCCTGACGCCGAGACCGCTCGCCGCATTCTCGAGAACCCGCTCTACCAGAACATCTCCGGCAAGTTCGTCCAGAGCCACGACTACATCGCGATGGAGCGGCTGTACGACCTGTACAGCGCGGGCACGTACGACCTGATCGTCATCGACACGCCGCCGACCCGGAACGCCATCGACTTCATCGAGGCGCCCCAGCGGATGGCCGACTTCTTCTCGTCGCGCTTCCTCCGGCTGCTCATCGCTCCCGCCCGTTCGAAGGTCATCAACTTCGCGACGCGGCCCTTCTACCAAGTCGCCGACCGGATCCTCGGCACGCAGTTCCTGCAGGACATCGCGGAGTTCTTCATCCTCTTCCAGTCGATGTACGAGGGCTTCGTGCGCCGCGCGCGCGAGGTCGAGACGCTGCTGCACAACCGGCGCACGAGCTTCGTCGTCGTCACCACGCTCGAACCGGCGCCGGCCGCGGAGGCCGAGTTCTTCGTGCGTGCGCTCACCGATCGCAAGTTCCACCTCGGCGCGGTCATCTTCAACAAGGTGCTGCCGTCCTACCTGCTCGGTACTGAGTCGGTCGACGGGGCAAAGCGCCTGTGCGAGACCTCGGGGGAACTGGCGGCGTCGTTGCCGTCGCTCGGTGAGCCCGCGCAGGTCGAGCGGGTGTTACGCGAGGTGGGGGAGAGCTTCCTCCGCTTCCACGTCGTGGCCGAGCGGGAGGCGGAGCAGCGCGGCGACCTCGCCAACGCGGCCGAGGAACTCGCGTCGGTGCCGTACTTCGACACCGACATCCACGACCTCGCGGGGCTGTTGCGTTTGGGCGAGGCGATCTTCGCGAACGGCTGAATCGCGGCCCGGATCACCTGGCATTCTTAGTGCGTGAGCCCCCCGCTCACGCACTGATCAGCGGATGGTCCTGCCGACTACGACTGGACCGAGGCGAAGCCCATGATCGGCGGCGTCATCGACACGGTCCGGTTGTCACCCAGGTACTCGGCGTCGCCGAACACCATCACGCGGCCGTTGCTGTCGGCGAGTCAGTGGCGGTAGGCGCCGAAAATGAAACAAGGGCCCTTTCGGGCCCCTGTTCCATGATCCGTCTCGTGTCAGCCGGTCGCCCGGCCGAGCCGGCTACGGCTTCGGCTGGACCGCCGCGAACGCGACCATCGGTGCGTTCTTCGGCGCCGCGCTGCGATCACCGAGGAAGCGGGCGTCGCCGAACGGAACGACCTTGCCGTTCTGGTCAGCGACCCAGTAGCCCTTGCCGGTGGGCGTGTCGCTCATACCGATGACGGTGGTCACGCCCGAGTTCGCAGCGGACCCATAGAACGCGATGTCGCCGAAGGTGAACACGCCGCCATCACGGGCGACGAGCCAGTAGCCCTTGTCGCCCGCAGCCGGAGCCATGTCGAACACCGGCTGGTTGAGCTTGCGGTCACCGGTCGAGCCGAAGAACGGGGCGTTGAAGGTGAACACGCCGCCATCCTGCGCCACGAGCCAGTAGCCGTCGCCCTTCTCGGTCACGGCCATGCCGACCATCGGTGCGTTGAGCTTCTTGTCACCGGTGGAGCCGAAGAACCTGGCATCGCCGAAGGTGAAGATGCCGCCGTCGGCTGCGTACAGCCAGTAGCCGTTGCCGCTCGGAGTCGACTCCATGCCGAGCACCGGGGCGTTGAGCTTCTTGTCGCCCATCGACCCCCAGAACTTGGCGTCGCCGAACGTGAAGACGCCGCCGTCACGAGCAACGAGCCAGTACCCGGTGCCGCCCGGCATGTAGGCGATGCCGATGATCGGCTGGTTCAGCTTCTTGTCGCCCAGCGAGCCCTTGAACTGCGCGGTGCCGTAGTTGAAGATGCCGCCGTCGCCGCCGACCAGGACGTAGCCCTGGTCTTGCGCTGCCTCGGCCGGTGGCGGCGTCGGCGTGCCTCCGCCGGTCGACGTCGCGCCAAGCGTCTGCTCCATGTTCAGCAGCGTGTCCTCGCCGACCGGGATCGACGGACGGCCGCGGTAGTCGACGGTGTCGGTGCCGCTTTCGCCGTTGAGAACGTCGTTCCCGTTGAACGTCGCGTCCTGGTCGAAGCGGTCGTTGCCGCTGCCGCCGAGCTCGATGTCGTCGCCACCGCGCCCGGCGAGAACGTCGTCACCGGCGAGGCCGAACAGCTGGTTGGCGCCGCTGTTGCCCTCGAGGTTGTCGTTGCCGGAGCCACCGACGATGTTCTCGACGTCGGTGAGAACGTTGTCGCCTTCGGCGGGCGTGTCGCCCGCGGCGGGCGTGCCATCGTTGGCGACGCCGTTGAGGCTGACGTTGACGCCGGTGGTGCGCGCCGCGTACGACACGGTGTCGACGCCGTCTCCGCCGCTGATTACGTCGGCACCAAGGCCGCCGTCGAGGGTGTCGTTGCCGGGGCCGCCGACGAGCACGTTCGCGTTCTGGTTGCCGACGAGCGAGTCGTTGCCGCTGCCGCCGGTCACGTTTTCGACCGTGTTCTGGATGGTGTCGGTGCCAGCGCCCTGCGTGTTCTGCGGGTCTGTCGTGGCGAGCGACACGCTCACGGCTGCGGTGATGTCGGCGTAGCTGACGGTGTCGTAGCCGTCACCACCGTTGAGGGTGTCGTCGCCGGCGCCCGGGAGCAGCGTGTCGTTGCCCCCCGCACCGGCGAGCGTGTCGTTTCCGCCGCGACCGGTGAGGATGTTCGCGCCACCATCGCCGGTGAGGCTGTCGTTTCCGGGCGACCCCGCGACGTTCTCGACGGCGTTCAGATCGTCGGCGCCGTGGCCTGAGACCTCGCTGCCGCCGACTCCTGGAGCGAGGTTGACCGTTACCCCAGACGCAGCGCCGTAGTCGGCCGTATCGGACCCGGGGCCGCCGTTGAGGACGTCGGTTCCGGGTCCCGAGAACAGCGTGTCGTCACCTGCGTCGCCGTTGAGTGTCGAACCGCCGGGTGCGGGTGTGAGGAAATCGTTGCCCGCGCCGCCGGTGACGGTCTCGACGTCTGCTTCGACGGTGTCGCCCTCACCGGCCTCTCCGTCGTTGGCCGATCCGACTCCGACGGTGACGGTGACCGGTGCCGTGCGGCCAGCGTAGCTAACGGTGTCGGTGCCGGCGTTGCCTTCGAGTCGGTCGGCGCCGTTCGCGGCGGCGCCTTGGTGCAGCGTGTCGTTCCCGGCTCCGCCCTCCTCGCGGTCGTTCCCTGCGCCGCCGTTCAGCGTGTCGTCGCCATCGCCGCCGTACAGCGTGTCGTTGCCGTCGCCACCGTTGAGGGCGTCGTTCTGGAAGCCGCCGCTCAGGATGTCGTCGCCTGCGTCGCCGTGGAGGATGTCGTTGCCGTCGAAGTCGGTGTTCGTTTCGGCGTTGCTCTTGCCGCCGGATAGCTCGTCGTCACCGCCTCCGCCCCAGATCTCATTTGCGGTCGCGCTTCCGAGAGCGTTCACCTCTGGGTGGCCGAAGATCACATCGTTCCCAGAGCCGCCTTTGGCGTTCTCCGTGTTGACGTTGTCGCCTTCACTGGAGGTGGCGATGATCTCTCCGTCGTTGCTGGCTCCGTCCCCAAGGGTGATCTCCAACCGGCCGCTTCGGCTCGAGTAGTCGACAGTGTCGACGCCCGCCCCGCCGACGATGACGTCGTGGTTGTCCATGGCAGCGGTGGCATTCTGGACGAAGGTGTCGTTGCCGTCTCCGCCGTATTCGGTGTCGTCCCCTGATCCCCCGTTCAGCGTGTCGTCGCCGGCGGACGTCTCGGTAGCTGAGCCCTTCTCGCTCGGACCGCGCTCGTCAAGGGTGTCGCTGTCGGCACCACCGTACAGTTCGTCGTTGCCGGCGTCGCCGTCGAGCGTGTCCCTGCCGTCCTCGCCGTAGAGCCTGTCGTTGCCGGCTCCGCCGCTGATCGTGTCGTCGCCGGCCCCGCCGGACAGGTCGCGGTCGTTGCCTGCGCCGCCGCCGATGACGTCATCGCCTGCTCCGCCCGAGATCTTGTCGTCCCCGTCGCCGCCCTGGAGGCCGAGCGGCGTGCCGCCTGGGTGCGCGGCGTTGTCGGAGCCACCGCGGCCTTCGATTGCGTCGTCACCGGCACCGCCGTCGATGGCGTCGTTGCCGGTTCCGCCGTACAGCTCGTCGTTGCCGGCCCCGCCGGCGATCCGCTGGCCGCTCTCCTTGTTGGTGCCGGTGATCACGTCGACGCCGTCGCCGCCCTCGATCACCAGCGAGGTGTACGTGCTGAAGTCTGCGACGTCTTGGCCCGTCAGCGTGTCGTCCCCGCCACCGAGGACGATGTTCACCGTCTCGACCGCGGTGATGGTGGAGACGTCGGCGTCACCGTCGCCCGACAGATCGATCGCACCGCCCGTGACGATGCGCTTGCTGTCCGGATTCACGAGCGAGTCTGAACCGATCACGCGAAGCGTGTCGTTGTTCTGCCCGGGGTCGTTGTCCAGCGTGATCTCGAACTTGATCTCGGTCTCCGGTGCGAGGAACCTGGAGAACGGACCGTTGCGCTCGTCGATCTCGAAGGTCGTGCTGCCGACGAGCGTCTGCGCGGCCGTTGTGAGCGCAACGCTGAACTTCGTGACGTTGTCGATGCGAGCGTCGGCGCATTGCTCGGACCCGCCTGCGTCGCGGACGTAGATCTGCGATCCCTCGCGGTAGACGCCGACGGTCGCCGGCTCCGTCAGGATCTCGATCTTGACCTCGGCTGCCGCGACGCGGTCGCACGATACCGTCTCGGCGGCAGCGCTCACCGGTAGCGCGCCGAACAGCACGAGCCCGAGAGCAAGAGAGATGGTGGTGAGGATCGAGATCGCGCGGCGATCGCGTCCGAGCATTGACAGTCGTACGGACGTCACGTCCGAGACCCCTTTCCGGGCATGCAGGTTCCCCCGTGATGTGGACCGGCTCAGAGACGTACACCTCCGAACCGTCTAGCTACAACGCGAAACGGTACCGGCGATTACAGGAACCCGTACGATTTCGCTCCGGCGTGCTCGACTACCACCTCCACCTCTGGCCGCACGGCGAACGACATCGCACGCCGACCCTCGAGGAGCTCGCCGCCTACTGCGAGGCGGCGCAGGCCGAGGGGATCGAGGAGATCGCCCTGACCGAGCACCTCTTCCGGTTCGCGCAGGCGGACGGCCCCCTCAGCGGCCATTGGAGCGACGCCGACGACGATCCCCGCCTTGAGCAGCAGGCTGCCGACTACTGGCGAGAGCACAACGGCGCCGACCTCGACGAGTACGTGGAGACGGTGTTGGAAGCCAAGGCAGCCGGGCTCCCGGTGGTCTTGGGCCTCGAGGTCGACTTCTACCCGCACCGGATGGACAAGGTTCGATCTCTACTCGAGGGTTACCCCTTCGACGTCCTCCTCGGCAGCGTGCACTGGATCGGAGCGTGGCTCTTCGACGTGCTCGAGTCGGCGGTCGCCCAGGACGAGTGGTCGAACCGCGGCGTGGATCACGCGTGGGACGCCTACGTCAGAGCGCTCGAGGAGCTCGCCGGCACCGGCGTCGTCGACGTCCTCGCCCATCCCGACTTGTGCAAAGTCGCGGCGAGGTGGCCGTCGAGCGGATCGTTCGTCGACGAGTGCCACGACCGGATCGCGGACGCCGCTGCCCGGGCTGGCATCGCCGCCGAGGTCAGCAGCGCCGGGTGGCGGAAGCCGTGTGACGAGGCGTATCCCGCTCCGTCTCTGCTGACCAAGTTCCGCGCTCGCGGCGTCCCGATCACGACGGCCTCCGACGCCCACTCGCTCGACCTCGTCGCGTACCGAGCCGCCGACCTCCGCCCGTACGTCGTGGCGGCGGGCTATGACGAGGTGGTGGCCTTCCGCCGACGCCAGCCGCACCGCCTCCCTCTGGCAGGCGCATGATGGCGACCTTCGACGAGCTCAGCCGGCTCCACACCCGCCTCGACCACGCCGGCCTCGGCCACCTGAAGCGGCTCGTCGCGTCGTGGGGGATGCTCTCCGACCTCTGCTTCTCCGACCTGCTGCTGTTCGTCCCCGTGGCGAACGCCGGCGGGTCGAGCAGCAAGTTCGTCGTGCTCGGGCAGGTGCGTCCGACGACGAGCCAGACCCTCTACCGCGACGACCTCGTCGGCCGTCTCGTGGCGGAGGAGGAGCGCCCGCTCGTCGCCCGGTCGCTGCTGCTCGGAGAGATCGTCGAAGGCGAGATGGAGGTCGCGCCCCGCCACGAACGCGCCCGCGTCCAGTGCATCCCCGTCCGCTGGAAGGGCGAGGTCCTCGCGGTGCTCACCCGCGAGTCGGTGCCCCACATCGGACGCCAGCAAGGTGAGCTCGAGCGCGTCTACCTGGAGACGTTCGGTCGCTTCGCCCGGATGATCGCCCGCGGCGACTTCCCCTTCGGCGGCGAAGACCTGGCCGAGGAGGAGGCGCCCCGCGTCGGCGACGGCGTCATCGTCCTCGACGAGGGTGCGCGCATCGAGTACGCCTCGCCGAACGCGGTCTCCGCGCTCCACCGCATGGGGATCTCGACGAATGTCGAGGGCATGCGCCTCGACGAGCTCGGTCTCGACGAGACCGCGGTGCGGGCGGCCTACGCCACGCTCTTCCCCGTCACCGAGGAGATCGAGCGCCGCCCGGAGGTGATCATCCTCGTGCGGTGCATCCCGCTCCTCGACGACGGGGGTGTCACCGGCGCGCTCGTGTTGATGCGCGACGTCACCCAGCTGCGCCGCCTCGACCGTCTGCTGCTGTCGAAGGACGCAGCGATCCGCGAGGTCCACCACCGGGTCAAGAACAACCTGCAGACGATCTCGTCGCTGCTCCGGCTGCAGGCCCGCCGCCTCGGCACGGCGGAAGGGCGATCCGCGCTCGAGGAGGCGGAGCGCCGTATCCGCGCGATCGCCCGGGTCCACGAGGTGCTCAGCCGCGAGCCCGGCGATCAGGTGCCGTTCGACGAGATCATCGAAGACCTCGTGCGCGTGGCAGCCGACACCGCCACGTCGATGGAGCGCACGGTCGGCTTCACCATCGACGGCGACGCCGGTGCGCTGCCGGCGGAGATCGCGACGCCGTTCGCTGTCGTGCTTCAGGAGATCCTGCTGAACGCCGTCGAGCACGGGTTCGAGCCGCGCGACGACATGGGAGTGGCCGAGCAGGGCGTCGTCGACGTCCGCATGCAGAACGACGGCGAGCACGTCGAGGTCGAGGTCGCCGACAACGGCCAGGGGCTACCGCCGGGATTCTCGATCGAAACGACCGACAGCCTCGGCCTGTCGATCGTGAAGCGACTCGTCGAGACCCAGCTCAGCGGCGCCATCACCATGGAGAGCCGCAGCGAGGGCGGCACGCGGGTGCACCTGTCGGTTCCCCTTCACGTCGAGGTCTGAAGAGGGCCGAAGAGGCTGCTGAGGACGGGCCGGCGCGTTGCTCAGCCGGCGGTGCGCTGCGCCGCCCGGCGCTGGCGGCGGAGCTTGCGGCGCTCCTCCTCGGAGGTGCCGCCCCACACGCCCGACTCCTGGTTCGTGGAGAGCGCGAACTCGAGGCACGCAGCCTGGACGTCGCACGACCGGCACACCGACTTCGCGTGCTCGATCTGGACGAGCGCGATGCCCGTCGTGCCGACCGGGAAGAAGAGGTCGGGGTCGACGCTGCGACAACTGGCCTTGGTGCGCCAGTCGTCGGCATCCCAGTCGGTTGTGCGTGTCCACGTGAGCGTCACAGCGCCTCTTTCAAATCGGGGGGTTCGTGCGGTTGTCGGGCATCACAGACAGCGACCGATGTCGTGAAACCGTTCACATACCGCCGTGCACGATTTCGGCTCTGTAAAACTTCGGTACCCGAACGGTAAATCCCTGCTGACCGCGGTTCAAGGAGCTCTTTGTCCCGTCTGACCGATCTTCCGCAGGTTTGGGGGCACCGAGGTGCCTCGGCGGCCAAGCGTGAGAACACCATCGACGCGTTTCGGGAGGCGGTTCGCATGGGCGCCGACGGGGTCGAGCTCGATGTCCGGCGTTCGCGTGATCACGCCATGGTCGTCCACCACGACGAGGCACTTCGCGACGGCCGCCCGATCCGCGAGCTGACCGTCGCCGATCTCCCTCGCGAGGTGCCTCTGTTGCACGCTGCGCTCGACGCGTGCGACGGGATGCTCGTCAACATCGAGATCAAGAACGTCGAGGTCGACGGCGACCACGACCCGGAGGAGTACCTCGCCGGCGCGGTGGTGTCGCTGGTGAACGAGCGGACGCTGCACCCCCAGGTCCTGGTGTCGAGCTTCAGCCTGGCGACGATCGACCGCGTGCGCGACCTCGACGGAGACATCCGCACCGGCTACCTCGCGTCCGGGCGGTGGGACCAGATGAAAGCCCTCGGCCGCGCGATCGAGGGTGGCCACGACGCCTTCCACCCGTTCGATCTCGTTGTCAGCGCCGAGCTCGTCGCAGCCGCACACGACGCCGGCATCGACGTGAACGTCTGGACCGTCGACGACCCCGACCGCATCCGGTGGCTGGCCGAGCTCGGCGTCGACGCGATCATCACCAACGTCCCCGACATCGCGATCGAGGCCCTGAAGCGCGGCTGAGCCCCTCAGGTGTCCGCCGGCGGAACCATGGGCTCGGGGAGCACCAGGTTGAGGACGTCGGGTTCGTGGCGGAACTCCAGACGTTCGGTCTCGCCGAGGAAGTCGCCGTCGACCTGGTACGGGAACGGCCCGTGCCCGTCGACCACCGCGTCGACGACACCCGGCTGGTACGCGATCCGGCGGTGCCTGCTGATCGGGCGGCCGATGTTCAACGCCGACGCCGCGATCGTCAGCATCGGCACGAACGACATCGTGCGGGCGGTGACCATCACGAGGGACCGGTCGAGCCCGGCGTCGGGTGCGATGTCGAGCGGGCGGTTGCCGAGGAAGGTGTACGGGTTCGTGTTGAGGCAGATGGCGAGGTAGCCGTCGTCGACGACCGGATGCCCGGCGGCCGAGACCGAGAACCGGGGCCGCGCACGGTCGAAGTGACGGAACCACGTCGCGAACGCGGCGTACACGAACAGGGGATGGCCGGCGTAGCGCTTGAGGCCGGCCCGCCGCTCGACCTGCTCGACCACCGCCGCGTCGAAGCCCATGCCGACGTGGAAGAGGAAGTACCGTCCGTTGACCGACCCCAGCCCGACGCGTGCGATCGATCCGCGAGCCAGGCCGACCAGGAGCTGCCCGGTCGCCTCGATCGGCTGGTTGACCATGCCGATGGTGCGGGCGAAGACGTTCGTCGAACCCCCGGGGAGCACACCCAGCGCGGTGTCGGTGCCGGCGAGTCCGTTGGCGGCCTCGTTCAGGGTGCCGTCGCCCCCGAGGACGACGACGCAGCCGTATCCCTCCGCTGCGGCGCCTTGGGCGATGCGCGTGGCATGCCCCCGCCGTGACGTCTCCGCGACCTCCACGTCGTGGTCGGCCGACAACGCCTTCGCGATCACCACACGTGTCCGCGGCGTCACCGACGACGCGCTCGCGTTGACGAGCAGGAGGACCCTCACGGGCGGCGCTTACTCGGTGTCTTCGGGATCGGTGGCGGCGGCGCGCAGCTGGGCGAGGCTGCGGGCGAGCAGTCGGGACACGTGCATCTGGCTGATGCCGAGCCGAGTGGCGATCTCCGACTGGGTGAGGCCTTCGAAGAATCGGAGGTGAAGGATCTTCTGCTGACGCTCGGGCAGTTTGGCGATCAGCGGGCTCAGCGCGACCCGGTGCTCGACGTCGACCATCGACGCGTCTTCCTCGCCGAGCGAGGTTGCGAGGGTGCCCGCGTCGTCACCTGGGCCCGGTGCGTCGAGCGAGGCGAAGCGGTAGGCCTGCCCCGCTTCCATCGCCTCGAGCACCTCTTCTTCCGACACCCCTGCGGCCTGCGCGATCTCGGCGACCGTCGGCGCGCGACGGAGGTCCTGGTTGAGCGTGTTGACGAGGCTCGACAGGCGGAGATGCAGTTCCTGCATCCGCCGGGGCACGCGAACCGCCCAGCCCTTGTCACGGAAGTGGCGCTTCAGCTCTCCGACGATCGTGTGCGTTGCGTAGGTGGAGAACTCGAGACCGCGCTCGGGTTCGAATCGGTCGACCGCTTTGACGAGACCCATCGACGCGACCTGGACGAGGTCGTCGAGCGGCTCACCCCGGTTCGAGAATCGCCTCGCGAGGTACTCGGCGAGACCCAGATGGGCCTCGATGAGCTCCGCGCGCGTCCGCTCGCTGCGAGTCTGCGCGAACTCGACGAACTTCTCGCGTAGCTCCTGGCGCCGGGCGGCGTCGAAGGACATCTAGGCGGCCGGCTCGCTCCGGCGCTTCAACATGCGGAACCGCGGCGACGACGGATCGCGAACCAGTTCGTGCTCGTCGGCGACGGCGTCGAGGATCAGCTCCGACAGCTCCGTCAGCCCCGGCGGCTCTTGCGTGTCGTCGAACTCGGCGGTGCCCTCGACCTCGAGCCCTTCCGCCTGGAGCCGGTACTTCATGACGACTCGACCCGACCGGCCCTTCGTGCCGATCAGTCCGAAGACGAGCTCGTCGATCGCGATGCGCAGATCGTCGATCTCGTCGATCGTGAACGACAGCCGGCTGGCGAGGCCCATGGCCGTGACGCGCGCGAGCCGCAGGAACTCCGGATCCGCGGGCATGACGAGCTGAACCTCGTCCGTAGGCATGCGAGCGACACTACCCCTTGCGTCCGAGGAATCACCCAGCGCCGTTTGGCTTGTTCCGGGCTCGATCACGCAGAATTCGCGCATGCCCTTGAACGTTGCGGTCTGCGTGAAGCAGATCCCGGATCCGGCCACGCCCGGAAAGCTCGATCCGGACACGAAGTTCCTCGTCCGTGAGGGGAAGCTGATCCTCGACGACTCCGACGCGTACGGCGTCGAGATGGCGTTGCAGCTCGTCGACAAGGCGGGCGGCGGCGAGGTCACCCTCGTCTCGATGGCCCCGAACGACGAGGTCAGCGGCCTGCGCACGGCGCTCGCGATGGGCGCCGCGAAGGCGATCCTCGTGTCCGACGACGCCCTCCGCGGGTCCGATGCGCTGACGACGGCGAAGGTCCTCGCGGCGGCCATCAAGCGGATCAACCCCGACCTCGTGATCGCAGCCACCGAGTCGACCGACGGCTACACCGGCACGACGCCTGTGCAGATCGCCGAGCTGCTCGATCTCCCCGCCGTCAGCTTCGCCAAGTCGGTCGCCGTCAACGACGGCACCGTGAAGGTCGACCGTCAGACCGAGGCCGGCTACGACGAGGTCGAGTGCCCCCTCCCGGCGCTCGTCACCGTGACCGCCGGCGTCGTCGAGCCCCGCTACCCCTCGTTCAAGGGGATCATGGCGGCCAAGGGCAAGCCGGTCGAGACGCTCAAGGTCGCCGATCTCGAAGGCGTCGATCAGGTCGGTCAGGTCGGTCAGACCATCACCGACGTCGTCGCCGCCGAGGAGCGGAAGGCCGGCGAGATCATCGAGGATGACGGCGAGAGCCACGTCCGCATCGTCCAGTTCCTCGAGCAGCTGAAGGTGATCTGAGAGTCATGGCATTCGACAAGGTCTGGGTGGTCGCCGCGGTCAACGAGACCGGCGCGCTCACCAGTGCAACGACCGAGCTGCTCACCAAGGCTCGGGAGATCGGCAGCACCGTCGAGGCGTTCGCCTTCGGCGACGCCAACGCGATCGCCGCCGACCTCGGCAAGTTCGGCGCGACGAAGGTGTACACCACCGGCGATCTCGGCGACTCGCTCCCGGGCGTCCCCGTGGCCGCTGCCATCGCCGCTCAGGTGCAGTCGGGCAACGCCCCCGACGCGATCCTCTTCGCGCAGGACTACGACGGTCGCGACATCGCCGCTCGTCTGTCGGCGAAGCTGAACGTTGGCGTCCTGACGAACGTCGTCGGCCTCTCCGCCGACGGTACGTCGGAGCACGCGGTCTTCGGCGGCACGTCGATCGTCAAGGCGCAGTTCACCGATCAGGCGCCGCGCATCTTCGTCGTGCGCCCGAAGTCGTTCGCTCCCGAAGAGAGCGGCGGCGGTCCGGCCGAGGTGGTCACCGTCGACGTGCCCGACGCGGGCGCGACGAACGCAGCGAAGATCGTGCAGCGCCACGTCGAGGAGCGGACCGGTCCGAAGCTCGACGAGGCCGCAATCGTCGTCTCGGGTGGGCGCGGGCTCGGCGAGGCCGACAAGTTCGAGATGATCGAGACGCTCGCCAAGCTGCTCAAGGGCGCTCCCGGCGCGTCGCGTGCGATCGTCGACGCTGGCTGGGTCCCGTACGCCTACCAGGTCGGTCAGACCGGCAAGACGGTGAAGCCGACCGTCTACATCGCCGCCGGCATCTCCGGCGCGACGCAGCACATGGTCGGCATGAAGGGCGCGAAGAACATCATCGCCATCAACAAGGACCAGGAGGCGCCGATCTTCTCGATCGCCGACCTCGGCATCGTCGGCGACGTGCACAAGGTCCTGCCGAAGCTCATCGAGGCGCTGCAGGGCAAGTAGCCCCGCACCCGCCGACACCACCCCTCTGAACTGGAGGAGATTCTCCGGAACTATCCCGGAGAATCTCCTCCAGATCGCGTCTGGCGCCTGCGACCGTCACACCAGCGGCCACGGGTACGGACGCCCTGGGCCGGGGTCGGGGAAGCGCTTCATCCGCACGACGCCTTCCATCCGCCGGCGGAGCGCGACGAGCTCTTCGTCGAGGAGCAGGTCGCAGAGCGAGCTGGGGATGCCCCGCTCGAGCAGAGCGGCGACGTCCGCCTGCAGCGCCGCCGGAAGCGGCTCCGACGCGAAGTCCCAGATGACCGTACGCAGCTTCGGCTCGTCGGAGAAGCACACGCCGTGGTCGATCGCCCAGATGTGGCCGTCGTCGCCCACGAGGCAGTGGCCGCTCTTGCGGTCGGCGTTGTTGGCCAGGAGGTCGAACACCCCGATCGTGCGCAGCTGATCGTGGTGCTCCTCGCGCTCGAGGAGCGTGAAGTAGTGCTCGGAGAAGTCGACGGCGACGAAGCGCTGGAGCGATCCGACGCCGAGCGGTGCGTCGTGGCGGACGATCGTCTCCGGGACGTGGCCCCAGCCGAGGGCGGCGTCGAGCTCGTAGGCCGCCACCTCGCGCCGGTAGAGGCCGGGCGGGAAGTCCCACAGAGGTCGCTCGCCCCGGAGCGGCTTGTACACGGCATCGATGGCTTCACCGTCGAGCGACACCGACACGAGGAAGGTCGCGTTCGAGCTCCAGGGCATGCGGCCCTTGATCTCGAGGTCGCCCTGCGACAGCAGGGTCAGTGCTTCGACGACCCGTTCGTCTTCGGGCACACGTGTCCTTGGGGATCCTTCGGCCGTCCGCACAGCTCGCAATTGGGCCGCCCTCCCGCGAGCGACTCGACACAACGCGCCGCAAGGGCCGCGAGCTGTGGTGGAGTCATGCCGATGGTGGCGCGCGCGGCGTCCTCGGCGTCTTCCTCGGCGACGAGCTCGTTGCACACCAGCAACGCACGGCCGGTCAGTTCGTCGAAGGAGGTGAGCCCCATCGACCCGACGATCCAATCGGGGACACCGGGGTCGAGGATGTCGGGCAGATGCGGCGTGCCTTCGACCGCGACGTCGGCCAGCAGCTCCGTGATCGCCTCGGCGAGAGCGGCCACGTGCTGCTTCTCGAGCTTCAGCGAGTGGATGCGCCCGCCGGTCCAGACCTGGAGGTAGAAGACGCGCGCTCCGGGCTGGCCGATGAAGCCGACGGTGACCGTCTCCGCCTCGGATACCTCGATGCTCTCGCTCATGCTCCCCACCCGCTCATGACGGCTTCAGCCCTCCGACGTCGCCGCTGGTGGAGTTCACCGTGAGCACGATCGGTCCGGCGGTCGCGTAGGCCACCGCCGTGATGGAGCAAGGCGAGATCACGATCCGCTGGAAGAGATCGAGATGCGTACCGAGCGCCGCCGCGACCGCAGCCTTGATCGGGTCGGCGTGGGAGACGCAGACGATCGTCTCGCCGCGGTGCTGCTCGACGAGTCGGGCGATCGTCCCGACCATGCGGGTCTGCATCTCGGCGAACGACTCGCCGTTCGGAAACCGGAACCCGCTGGGATACCGCTGGACGGTCGACCACTCCGGCAGCTTCATGAGCTTCTTCAGCTCGGCGCCCGTCCACTCTCCGAAGTCGCACTCGAGGAGGCCCTTCTCGGGCACGACCTTGAGGCCGAGCGTCGCGGCAAACGGGGCTGCCGTCTCCCGGGTTCGCTCAAGAGGCGAGGCGTAGATGGCGGCCACCTTCATCCCCTCGACCCGCTTCGCCGCGGCCTCTGCCTGCTGCTTGCCGGCGTCCGCGAGGTGCAGGCCCTTGGCGCGACCCGGCAGGACCGATCCGGTCGTCGGCGTCTGGCCATGGCGCACGAGGAGGACGGTCGTGGGCGGCGGCGCCTTCGGTCGAGCGGTTCGGGGCATGCAACCGTCGAACCTACCTTTGAGGGTGGTGCTACGGGATTCGCTCGAACGGGTGACCGAGGAGATCGTCAACTGCTTCGCGTGCCCGCGTCTGGTCGAGTGGCGTGAGATCGTCGCCGAGGAGAAGCGGGCGGCGTTCCGCGACGAGGAGTACTGGGGGCGGCCCGTGCCCGGCTTCGGTGATCCGGACGCGCAGCTGCTGGTGGTCGGCCTCGCGCCGGCTGCTCATGGCGGCAACCGCACCGGTCGCGTGTTCACCGGCGACCGCAGCGGCGACTGGCTGTTCGCTGCGATGTACCGAGCCGGATACGCCAACCAGCCCACGAGCGTGCACGCCGACGACGGCCTCGAGCTGCGGGACGCCTACATCGCCGCAGCCGTGCGGTGCGCGCCCCCCGCGAACAAGCCCACCCCGGAGGAGCGAGACACGTGCCAGCCGTACCTGGAGCGTGAGATCGCGCTGTTGCACGACCTCCAGGTGATCGTCGCCCTGGGGTCGTTCGGGTACGAGGCGGTCTGCAGGGTGCTCGGCGTGCGGCCGCGTCCGAAGTTCGGCCACGGCGTCGAGGTGGCGTTGCCCGACTGGCGCGACGGCCTGACGATCGTCTGCTGCTTCCATCCGAGCCAGCAGAACACCTTCACGGGGAAGCTGACGGAGCCGATGATCGATGCGGTCTTCAACCGAGCGAGGGAGCTCACTGCGTCATGAGAACGGTCGCATGAGCACGACGGCGCCACCCCCGAAGCTCGCCGGCTCGAAGCTCGCTCAGACGATCCTCGTCGGCCTCGGAGCCGGCTTCCTCTCGGGACTCTTCGGGGTGGGCGGCGGCATCCTCATCGTCCCTGCTCTCGTCCTCGTCCTCGGCATCACCCAACGCCTCGCGCACGGGACGTCGCTGGCCGCGGTGCTACCGATCGCGGTGTCGGGCCTCGTGGGGTTCGCGGTGGAGGACAGCGCCGACTGGCCGGTGGCTGCCGCGCTCGTCAGCGGAGCGATGGTCGGGGCCGTGATCGGCACCGCTGCGCTCCAGAAGCTGTCGGCCAAGGCGCTCGCGCGCGGGTTCGCGATCGTGCTCGTGCTGAGCGCGGCACGGCTCGCGCTCGATTCGTCAGACGGCTCGGGACGAAGTGACCTGACGATCGTGGCGATCGTGGGCCTCGCGCTCGTCGGGCTCCTGTCGGGAACCCTCGCCGGGCTCCTCGGCGTCGGCGGCGGTGTCGTGATGGTGCCGGCGATGATCATCCTCTTCGGCATCCCTGCCGCAGTCGCGAAGGGGACGTCGCTCGCCGTCATCATCCCGACCTCGGTGGTAGCGACCCAGCGCAACCTCCGCAACGGCAACGCCGACCTGCCGACCGCCGCGGCCGTCGGCATCGCCGGCATCGTGTCGGCCTATCTGGCGTCGAAGATCTCGGTCGGGCTGGACGAGCAGGTGTCGAACGCGCTGTTCGGTGCGCTCCTCGCGTTCGTCGCGGTGCGCATGTTCGTGCGGTCGTTCCGCGAGACCGAGTAGCGCCGGACGCCGCTGAGTAGCACCGACGGAAGCGGCCGGCTGTCTACCCTGACACCTATGGCTTCGCTCGATCCCGCGACCGCCGTCGCGCGCCTGAAGGGCACCCGGCGCGAGCTCGTCGCGCTGCTCGGCACGGCGAAGCCGGACCAGCTGCGCCGCGCGCCGGGGCCCGACGACTGGGCACCCGCCACCGTTCTGGCGCACCTCGCCGACGCGGAACTCGTCTACGGCGTCCGCATCCGCATGATCCTCACCGGCGACCGTCCCTACATCGCCGCATACGACGAGGAGGCGTGGGTCGAGCGCTTCGCGGAGCTCGAAGACGACGTCAAGGAGACGCTCGCGCGCTGGCGCGCCCTGCGCGACGCGAACCTACGCGTCTTCGCCTCGCTCGAAGAGGGCGAGTGGGAGCTCACCGGCGTTCATGCCGAACGCGGCGAGCAGACGATCGCCCAGATCGCTGCGCTCATGGCCAAGCACGACGCCGACCACGTCGACCAGATCCGCACCGGCCTCGCCACCGACGACTGAACCGTCGAAACGGTTCATCCGCTGACAATCCGGGTAGCGCACGGCCGACAACTGGGGAAGTCCCTCTGTTGCAAAATGGAGGTACAAATGCACGTGAAGCCTGCGCGTCTACGCGCTTGCTATCGGCGGGTGCAGCGACGCTCCTAGCAGGATCACTCGTCGTTGTTGCTGCGTCGCCCGCATCGGCGCTCACCTACGTCGTAACACCGGACAACATGAACGGTTGGGCGACGCTCGCGTACGACTGCACCGCGGAAGACCTCGAGACCACGCAAGTGTTCGTCGAGGGGCCGGAGACTCCGCCACAAGGATCAGGGAGCCTGAAGTTCGATCTCTCCGACAAGGATGGCAACTTCACCGACCTCTTCCGCACGGACGAGTACGACGGCCTGCCGCTTTCGGGAATCAGGCAGCTCTCGTACTCGACCTACGTCGAAACTGAGGGAAGTCAGCCGCCGTATCTGCGACTGACGATCGACCTCGATGACGATGGCGTGCGCGATGAGTCGCTGTTCTTCTATCCCGCGAACAACGCTGACCAGCAGGCAATCGCCGTAGGCGAGTGGCAGACGTGGGATGTGTTCGGCGGCCGGGTGAACGTCGACGGCGACTCGGGTCCCGACGGCGCCATGACCTGGGACGAGTACCTCGACTCACGGGCTGAGGACAACCCGACGATCGTCGAGTCCTTCGAAGGCGGACCAGAGGCGGGCGGCTTCACGATCGGGACCGGATGCGGTGGTGCTGGAACTGCCGGATCGGTCACCTACATCGACCTGCCTACGATCGGACTCGCTGACGGGGGGGTCGACAAGTACGACCTCGAGACGAAGGCGCAGGCTCGCACGCTCACCGTGTCTCCCGCATCGGGCCCCGCGGGCACGACGCTGACCGTCTCTGGCACCGACTGCTGGGAGGACGAAGCACACGCTTTCCTCTTCCGCGGCGACGAGCGCATCGACGCCGAGAACGACATCCCGGTCAAGGAGGATCGCACGTGGTCCACGACAGGGCTGTCCATTCCTGCAGGTTCAGATCCGAACGCGACCTACGTGGTTCGTGCGACCTGCGGCGGACCCACTGCGGGTGCTGCGTTCGCGTATGGGGAGAAGCCGTTCGACGTCACACCGACGACCGTGGCACAGAACCCGAACACGCCGACTGGTGCCAATGGGTACCGGATGGTGGCTGCCGACGGTGGCATCTTCACCTTCGGAGCTCGCAACTTCCACGGCTCGACCGGTGCGATGAAGCTGAACAAGCCGATCGTCGGCGGCGCCACTGACGTGTCCGACTACGACGGCTACTGGATCGTCGCTTCGGACGGTGGTGTCTTCACCTTCAACGCGCCGTTCTTCGGTTCCCTTGGTGGAACGCCTCTCCCGTCCCCCGCCGTCGAGATCGAGCCGACGCCCACCGGTGACGGTTATTGGATCGTCCTCGCGAACGGCCGTGTCCACGCGTTCGGTGGTGCGAAGCACTACGGCGACATGTCGACGCGGGCGCTCAACAAGCCTGTGATCGGGATGTCGGTGGCTCCTGACGGCATGGGGTACTGGCTCGTTGCGGAGGACGGTGGAATCTTCAACTTCGGTAGCGCGAAGTTCTTCGGGTCGACGGGCGCGATGAGGCTGAACGCTCCCGTCATCGACCTAGCCCCGATGCCGGATGGACAGGGCTACTACCTCGTGGCGAAGGATGGTGGTGTGTTCACCTTCGGCACCGCACTGTTCAAGGGCTCGACCGGGAACATGCGGCTCAACCAGCCCGTGATCGCGATGTTGGTCGCGCCGAACGGCACCGGGTACTGGTTGGCTGCGAGCGACGGCGGGATCTTCACGTTCGGCAACGTCGACTTCCTCGGGTCGATGGGCGGAACGAGGCTGAACTCACCGGTACTCGACTTGATCAACTAGGTCGAACGGTAGGAGTGACCTGAACAATCAGCCCCAGGGAAACCCTGGGGCTGATTGCCGTAGGAGGAGTGGTTTGCACCGTTCGTTCGGAGGGCAGGTTCACGGCTGATGCGTACACGTCGCGCGCTTGCGCTCCTCACGACCTGCGGGCTCGCCGCTGCCTCCTTCGTCCTCAGCCCGTCGACCTCGTCCGCCCAGACAGACACCGCCGACCAGCCCGTGCCGGGGTACCGGATGACCGCCGACGACGGCGGTGTCTTCACCTTCGGCAACCGGACCTACGAAGGCTCCGCTGGCAACATCCGACTGGCGAAGCCGATCGTCGGCGGTTCGACCCGCCAGGACACCCTCGAGGGCTACTGGCTCGTCGCCTCCGACGGTGGGGTGTTCACCTACGGCGACGCGGAGTACTTCGGGTCGCTCGGCGGCCGCTCGCTCTCGTCGCCCGTCGTCGCGATGGACAGCACGCCGACCGGCAACGGCTACTGGCTGGTCACCGCCGATGGCCGTGTCCACGCCTTCGGTAGGGCCGCCGACGCCGGCGGCTACACGACGACTCCGTCGGCACGCGTGGTCGACATCGCCGGCGGCCCCCTCGGCACCGGCTACTGGATCGTCACCGCCGACGGCGTCGTCCGGAACTTCGGCTCGGCCGAGCACTTCGGCGACCTCAAGGGCAAGCCGCTCAACAGCCCGATCGTGAGCATCACCCCGGCCGCCAACGGCAAGGGCTACTGGCTCGCCGCGGCCGACGGCGGCGTGTTCACGTTCGGTGCAGCCGACTTCAAGGGCTCGGCCGGCAACATCAAGCTCAACCAGCCCATCGTGGCCATGCTGGTGACGCCGAACGGCGGCGGCTACTGGCTCGTCGCTCGCGACGGTGGCGTCTTCACCTACGGCACCGCGACCTTCCACGGCTCGCTCGGCGGCCAGCGCCTGAACGCGCCGATCAACCACATCATCGACTGACCCCGGAGGGGTCACCCACGACCCCACCCGCTTCTGTCCGGTGGTTCGAAAGACCCGTGTCTCTCGAACCACCGGACAGAACGCGTGCGGAGAGCTACGCCGGCTTCGCGGTACTGATCAGCTACGCCGGCTTCGCGGTGTCGATCAGCTACGCCGGCTTCGCGGTACTGATCAGCTACGCCGGCTTCGCGGTGTCGATCAGCTACGCCGGCTTCGCTTCGGCGGGAGCGGCGGTGGCCTTCGCGGTCGTGGTCTTCGCCTTGGGAGGCGCGATCGGTACGAGGCCCGGCTGCGACTCGGCGAATTCGGGCCAGCGCTTCCGGCTCTTGATCGCGAGCTTCCGCATGAGCTCGATCGCGGCCGGATCGTCATCGCCGGGGCGGCCGTAGATCAGGCCCTGCTCGAGCATCTCGATGATGATCTTGCGCCCGAGGTCGGTGCGGACGACGGTGAGCGTCCAGTCGTTGAACTTGCCGATGCCGCCCGTCGAGATGTCGGCGTGCTCAGCCGCGAAGTCAGGGCACATGTTGCAGCCCTCACGAGTCCACGCGTGGCACTCCTTCAGCGGGATCTCGTGGTAGTCGCCGTTCTTCATCCAGATCTGGAAGACGCCCTTGATGTTCATCTTCTTGATCTGGTCGCGCTTGAGGCCGTACTTGGCATCGAAGAGCTCGTCGAAGATCGCGTCGTCGAACGTCTTCGAGCACAGCAGCCCGATGTTGAGCGTGAACTTCCGGGCCACCTTGCCCGCCTTGCGAAGCGTCATCGCCGGCGGCGACGACGTCTGGCACGACATGCCCACGAGGGCGATCTTCTCGGCCCCGCCCGACACGGCCTCGCCGTAGGCGAGCGTGTTCGCGGAGTACGTGTATCGGGAGCCGGCGGCGCGCAGCACGTCGTCCTTCGTCTTCGCAACGCCGGGGATCGCCTTCCACGTCGACCCGTCGCCCTCGAGGTACGAGACCAGCGCAGCGTCGATGTAGCCCTTCTCGAGGGCGTAGATGAGGATCGCGGAGACGAGGCCGCCGTCCTGGCCCATCTCGTGGATCATCTTGTCGCTGGCGCGGGTGAGGATCACGTCCTTGTAGACGCCCGCCGGCTCGTCGACGGTGCGCTCACGACCCCAGAGCATCTCGTCGATCGGCGCCTCCCACACCCGGAACCGGGGGCAGGCACGGGTGCAGGTGGTGCAGCCCTTCTCGCCGTGGATGCAGTTGTCGGGACCGAGCTCCTCTTCGAGGTGGAACGGCTTGTAGACACCCTCGTTGTCGTTGTAGCCGAGCACGTCGTGGGGGCAGACGACGACGCAGCCTGCGCACCCGGTGCACAGCCCCGAGGTGACGACCTCGGCGTACAGCTCCTTCCACTGCGCAGTCCAGCGCTCAGCCATTCCCGAAAACTACCGGGCGGCTACTCGACGCGGCGAACCCCCGGCCACGTCGGTCGGGGTTCGCCACCTTGGGGGAGTGATCTCAGTGTGCGCCCGCGACGCACGAGCGGGCAGGTGCGGCGGTCCTCCCGATTCGGGACCTTCGGCCCTGCTCCGGATCTCCTTGCACCGGCGAGGATGCACGACATGAACGTCGACCAGAACGGGCTCGAGGTGCTCACGCGCGCCGAGTGCCTCGATCTGCTCGCGTCGTCGACGTTCGGCCGCATCGCGCTGACGTCGCAGGCCCTGCCGCTGGTGCTCCCCGTGAACTACCGCTACGACGGCCGGAGCGTCGTCATCCGCACGAATCCGGGCACGAAGCTCGACGCCGCCACCCGGCACGCCGTGGTCGCGTTCGAGGTCGACTCGATCGACCCCATCTACCACTGCGGCTGGAGCGTGGTCGTGCAGGGCATCGCCCGGGCGGTCGACGACCAGGACGAGATCGCCCGCCTCCGGCAGCTGCCGCTGTCGACGTGGATGCCGGCGGCTCCGGATTCATACGTCGCCATCTCGCTCGACATCGTGAGCGGGCGACGCATCCCCAAGGCGCATCGACAGGGTGTGCCCTTCGCGAGCGCAAGAATGGGCTGGTGACGTTGCGCGTCTTCCTCCTCGACGACCACGAGGTCGTCCGCCGTGGCATCCGAGAGCTCCTCGAGAGCGAGGACGATATCGAGGTCGTCGGTGAAGCAGGCACCGCGGAAGAGGCGCTCGCCCGCATCCCGCCGACCCGTCCGGAGGTTGCGGTCCTCGACGTCCGTCTGCCCGACGGCGACGGGGTGGAGGTGTGCCGAGAGATCCGGTCGCGGCATCCGGAGATCCAGTGCCTGATGCTCACCTCGTTCGCCGACGACGATGCGTTGTTCAGCTCGATCATGGCGGGCGCGGCCGGCTACGTCCTGAAGCAGGTGCGGGGGACCGACCTCGTCGACGCCATCCGGCGCGTCGGTGCAGGCGAGTCGTTGCTCGATCCTGCGGTCACGAGACGGGTGCTCGAGCGGCTGCGGACGAAGCCGGAGGAGGACGAGCTCGCCGGCCTCACCGACCAGGAGCGCAAGATCCTGGAGCTCATCGCCGACGGTCTCACGAACCGGCAGATCGCCGAGCAGATCTTCCTCGCCGAGAAGACGGTGAAGAACTACGTGTCGAACATCCTGGCGAAGCTCGGGATGAGCCGCCGGTCGGAGGCAGCGGCGTACGCGGCTCGCCTCCAGGAACGCCGCCGTCACGAGGGCTGACGTCAGAGGGCTGACGTCCCGCCGGCACGAGAGCTGCGTCGCGGCGGTGGTGCTGCCGGCGTCAGACCCGCCGGCAGGTGCCATAGGTCCCGGCGCCTTGTCGCCGTGGGCCTCTGACGTACGACGTCACCGGAGCCGATCCTCGGAGCATGACGTCGAGAGCGACCGTCGCCTGCGTGATCCGAGCGGGTATCGAGCGTGATGCCCTGGAGCCGCTGCTGCGTGAGGCCGACAAGCTCGCGTCGCATCTCGGGGGGCAGCCCGGGCCCGGTTCGCTTCGCCAGGTCGCAGCTGTCGCCTCGGCGCTGTCGAACGAGCTTCTCGTGCACCTCGAGAACGAGGAGCGCGACGTGTATCCCGTCGTCTTCGGCGACGAGCTGCGACCCGCGGTCGACATGCTCGTGCTCGATCACGAGGCGATTCGTGGAGCGGTCCGTCGCCTCGAGAGCGCCATCGAGCTCGCCCGTGCGACCGACTTCGAGCACTGCGAGCCCGTCGCCCGCGCGTTGGGTGCGTTGGTGGTGCTCGTGAGGGCGCATCACGCGAAGGAGGGGTACCTGTACGTCCGCACGATGGCGACGCCGGACGACCTGTAGCGGCGGACGTGCGGGTACGTTCCGCGGGTGCCGGAGCTGCCCGAGGTCGAGCGGTATCGCGTGCTCGCCGAGTCGGCTCTGCACCGTGACGTCACCGGCGTCGTCGCCACCGATGCGTGGTACCTGAAACGGGGCCTCGACGAGGAGACGATCACGTCGCTTGTCGTCGGTCGCCGCTTCGTCGACGCGCGCCGGACCGGCAAGCTCCTGCTCCTCGACGTCGATGGTGATGGGCTCGTGGTCGGCCTTCGTTTCGGGATGTCCGGACGGCTGATCGTCGACGGGCGCGCGGGAGTCGACGACCTCCTCTACACGTCGAACCGTGAGGACGAGCGGTGGGACCGCTTCGTCGTGCGCTTCGCTGACGGCGGCGACCTCCGCATGCGCGACCCGCGTCGACTCGGCGGAGTCGAGCTGTCGCCGAACGAAGCGCTGCTCGGCCCCGATGCCCGCACCATCACCCGGAGCCAGCTCGCGCGGGCTCTGCGAGGCGCCCGCACCGCGCTCAAGGCGCGCTTGATGGATCAAGCTCACGTCGCGGGCGTCGGGAACCTCATCGCCGACGAGGCGTTGTGGCGTGCAGGGCTCGATCCGCATCGCGAGGCGGGAGGGCTCGACGACAACGAGACCCGCCGCCTCCACAGGCATCTCACGAAGACGATCGCAGATCTCATCGAGCGCGGCGGCTCCCACCTCGGTGACGTGCTCCCGTTCCGCCAGGCTGGCGCGCGGTGCCCCCGCGACGGCGCCGAGATGGTGCGCAGCGTCGTCGGTGGCCGAACCACGTGGTGGTGCCCGGAGCACCAGCGCTGAGGGAAGAAGAAGGCCAGGGTCGCCCGAGGAGTCGGCGTCGAAGCGCCACGACTGACGGTGCGCCGATCAGCGGCGCTTCGGCAACTCGATGCGGTCGAGGTCGTTCGCTGCGACCACGTCGGGGAAGACTTCGCGTGCCTCGGCCAGGAGAGGCTCGATGTCGCGGTATCTCTGCGAGAAGTGGGTCAACACGAGGCAGCGAACTCCGGCTCGCTGCGCGATCTCGCCCGCTTGACGCGCCGTGAGGTGGCCGTAATCCTGCGCCAGCCCGGCGTCGGCGTCGGCGAACGTCGCCTCGGCAACGAGCAGGTCGGCACCGGCAGCCAAGCGGTGGGCCGCTTCGCACACGCGGGTGTCCATCACGAACGAGAACACCTGGCCCGGCCGCGGCTCGGAGACGTCGTCGACGTGCACCACGTCACCGTTGTCGAGGACCAGCTGACCCTGCGCTCGAAGGCGAGCGACCGCCGCACCGCTGATCCCGCGCGCATCGAGAGCCGCGCGGTCCATGCGCCGTCCGTCCGGTTCTTCGACGCGGTAGCCGATGGTGTCGGGACCGTGGTCGAGATGCACCGCGTGAAGAGTGAACTGCTCGCACTCCGCGATCGGCCCGTCGACGCCGCGCTCGATCGGGTGGAGCCGGACATCGAGCGACGTGTCATCGAACAGCGACGCGTGGCGGAGTCGCTCGACGAACTCGAGGCCCGCGGCCGGGAAGTAGACGTCGACGGGACGCCGGACGCCGTCGAGCGCGAAGCGCTGGAGCACCCCCGGCAGCCCGAGGCAGTGGTCGCCGTGCAGGTGGGTGATGCAGATGCGGGTGATCGACGCCGCCGACACCCCGGCGTACGTCATCTGCCGCTGCGTGCCTTCGCCAGGATCGAAGAGGACGCCCTCACCATCCCATCGAAGGAGGTAGCCGTTGTGGTTGCGGTGCCGGGTCGGGACCTGGCTCGACGTCCCGAGGACGACGAGGTCCCTCACATCGGGAGGGGACCGCTCGCGGTCACTCGGCGTAGATGGCGTCGAAGAGCGCGCGGATCGGTCCGGTGGGGACGATGAGGTCGTTCGACTGGGCGTAGAGGAGCAGGCTGAGCACGCGTCGCGCACCGTACTGCCGTGCCCGCCGGACGAGGTACTCCCAGTCGATGTCGGCGATCGCGATGACGGCGAGCGCGTCGTGCCAGTGGCGCGGCATGTGCTCGTCGTGGACGACGGCCTTGATGACGACGAGGTCCTCGGGCGGGATGACCTTCACGTCGACGCCCTTGAACTGGATCGCCTGACCTCGCGAGATCATCTCCTCGTCGAGCAGGATCCCGCCTGACGACTTGAAGATCAGGTCGACCATGATGTCGCTCTTGAAGGCCTTGAACAGCCAGTCCGGATAGGTCTCCTCGGTCTCGAAGTCGGCCGCCGCGAGCACCTCGATGGCTCGCTTCGCGTCCTCCGGCCGCACGAAGACGTCGATGTCGTGGGTCCAACGCGGGCGCCCGTGGCTCGCCGAGCCGATTCCTCCCATGAGGACGAACGGGATGCCGGCATCGTCGAGCGTGCCGACGGTCTCGGCGAGGATGGCGCAGAAGTTCGCCTCTTCGTTCTCGTCCCACGACGGGACGACGGTGCGCGCTTCGTCCATGGAGATCGGACGTACCGGGCTGGCCATGGCGGCTCACGTACCCTCCCCGTTTGTCGCCGTAACCAGCGGGAACAACGCGCGCATGCCTCGCGCCATCTGGTCCGGCTCGATCAGCTTCGGGCTCGTCAACGTGCCCGTCCGGCTGCACTCCGCGACCCAGCAGAAGGACGTCCGCTTCCACCAGTTCGAGCGGGAGACGGGCGAGCGGATCCGCCAGAAGCGTGTGGCGGAGGACTCGGGGCACGAGGTCGACTACGACGACATCGTCAAGGGGTACGAGATCTCGAAGGGTCGCTTCGTGATGGTGACGCCCGAGGAGCTCGAGTCGGTCGAGCCCGGTCAGTCGCGCACCATCGACATCGAGGACTTCATCGAGTTCACCGAGGTCGACCCGGTGCACTACGAGAAGACCTACTACCTCGAGCCGGAGGACTCGCAGGGCGCGAAGCGGGCGTACGCGCTTCTGCGGGAGGCGATGGCGTCGAGCGGTCGCGTCGCCATCGGCCGGTTCGTGATGCGTTCGAAGCAGTACCTCGCAGCGATCCGGCCCGTCGACAAGGTGCTCTTCCTGGAGACCATGTTCTTCCCCGACGAGGTACGCGACCCGAACGCCCTCGACAACGTGCCCGGCAAGATCGAGTTGTCCGACCGCGAGAAGAAGGTGGCGAAGCAGCTCGTGGAGTCGCTCACGAGTGAGTGGGATCCCGACCGCTACCAGGACACGTACCGCGAGGCGGTGCTCGACCTCGTGAAGCGGAAGGACGAGGGCGAGGACGTCGTCGTCGAGAAGCCGAAGGAAGCGGCGGCGCCGGTCACCGACCTCCTCGCCGCGCTCGAGGCCTCGATCAACGAAGCGAAGGAGCGACGGGCATCATCCGGCTCCTCGTCGGGTTCGTCGTCGTCGAAGTCATCGTCGAAGAAGGCGAGTGCCAGCAAGTCGACCCGCTCGACCCGGAAGTCGTCGACGCGGAAGTCGGCCGCGAAGAAGAAGACCGCGGCCCGGAAGGCTTCCTGAGAATTTCCCCGGTTGCCGCGTAAGTCGGGGCGTGCACCGGCGTTCTCGGTGCACGCTCCTACGGACGGGGGCGACAACTCACTGGAGAGACTCATGAAGAAGCTTCTGCTCGTCGTCGCGTTCGTCGTCGCTGGTGTCTTCGGCTTCGCCGCTCCGGCGTCGGCCGCGGGCCAGATCTGCATCGAGGGCTATGTCAACGGCACGCCCCTTCCCGTGAACGGCTGCACCGCCCTGCCGTAGCGGTTCCGGAGGTCGACGGGTCGAGCCGCGACCCGCTGTCGTCGAAGGCCACGTCCGCGGAGGCGGGATCGGACGTGGCCTTCGCCGCGCTCGACAACAGACGAACAACCGGCCCTCAAGACCCTCGTCGACGACTCAGGTCGGCGGCGGCGCGCTCCGACCACTCGGGCGTGGAACAGATGACGGCGATGGCGGGCTACCAGGACGCGATCTGTGCGTTGCGCTTGGCGATCTGGACCCTTGAACGTTCTGCTGCGAGGGATGGCGTCGACCCGCTGCACGTGGTCGAGCTGATCGCGAGACGAGCCGAGGAGCTGCGCCAGATGCTCGTCCTCGAACGCGCCATCGCCTGACGTCCGCGCGCCGAAATCGGCTGGCTGCACCTCCTGCTCGCTCCGTAGGCTGACCGGGCTTCGGCGGCTGGGGGTCGCCGGCGTCTGGGGGCATTCGTGGTTGACGGCGCAGGAACCGAGCGGCGCGACGACTGGTGGCTGAAACGGCTCCTCGGCTACCTCGCGCCGTACAAGGGGCGCCTCGTGCTGGCATTCGTGGCCGCGGTCGTGAGCATGATCGCCACCGCCGGGCTCCCCCTCGCGATCAAGTCGACGGTCGACCGTGCGGTGATCGGCCGGAGCGACCCTCTGGCGTTGTGGCTCGCGGTGTTGGTCGGCGTCGGACTGGTCCGGACGGTGTTCGCGTACCTCCGCCGCTACACCGCGACGGTCATCGGCTATGAGGTCGAGCACGACCTGCGAAACGAGATCTTCGACCGCCTCCAGGGTCTCGACTTCGCTCGGCATGACCAGCTCGAGACGGGGCAGCTCGTCTCGCGCACCAACGGCGACCTCGCGCTGCTCTACGAGCTCCTGATCTGGACGCCGTTGATGACGAGCAACGCTCTCCTCTTCCTCCTGTCGTTCGGGATCATGTTCGTGCTGTCGCCGGTGCTGAGCCTCGTGATGGCGTTGACGATCCCGGCGTTGTTGTTCGGCGCCATTCGCATGAGCCGCGTCTTGTATCCCGCGAGCTGGGACACGCTGCAGTGGAACGGCGAGGTGGCGAACGTCGTCGAAGAGGCCGTCTCGGGCGTCCGTGTGGTGAAGGGCTTCGGACAGGAGCGCCGCGAGCTCGGGCGTCTGATCGACGCTGCCGGTCGGCTGTTCGGGTCGACGATGCGGAACGCCCGCATCACCGCTCGCTACGCGCCGTCGCTCAACCTCGTACCGGCGCTCGGGCAGCTGGCGATACTCGCCGGTGGCGGGTGGCTGGTGATCAACGGCCGTCTCACGCTCGGCACGTTCCTCGCGTTCCAGGCGTACCTGGCTCAGATGATCTGGCCGATCCGGATGATGGCCCAGGTGCTGGTGCAGGCCCAGCAGGCGCGCGCGGCCGCAGGTCGCGTGTTCGAGATCCTCGATGCGACGTCGATCGTCAACGAGGCCACCGAGCCCCTGGAGCTTCGTTCGATCGGCGGGAGGGTGACGTTTGAGAACGTGAGCTTCGGCTACGGCGACCGTTCCGTGCTCGACGACGTCAGCCTCGAGATCGAGCCCGGTGAGCGCGTGGCGATGGTGGGTGCGTCGGGCTCCGGCAAGTCGACCGTCGCGCTGCTCGTCCCTCGCTTCTACGACGTGCAGAGCGGAGCGGTGCGTGTCGACGGCGTCGACGTGCGCGACGTGTCGCTGCACTCGCTGCGTCAGCGCATCGGCGTCGTGTTCGAGGAGAGCTTCCTGTTCTCCGACAGCGTCCGCTTCAACATCGCCTACGGACGACCGGACGCGACCGACGAGGAGATCGAGGCTGCAGCACGAGCGGCGGAGGCGCACGGGTTCATCTCGGCACTGCCCGACGGCTACGACACCGTCGTCGGCGAACGCGGTCTCACCCTCTCGGGCGGCCAGCGCCAGCGAATCGCGCTCGCTCGCGCGCTGCTGACCGATCCCGAGATCCTCGTCCTCGACGACGCCACCTCGTCGATCGACGTGCGCGTCGAGGAGGAGATCCACCGAACCCTCGACCGCCTGATGGAGGGCCGGACGACGATCCTCATCGCCCACCGGCGATCGACGCTCGATCTCGCGACGCGCATCGTCGTGCTCGACGAAGGACGTGTGGTCGCCAGCGGTACGCACGACGAGCTGATGTCGACCTCGGCGCGCTACCGCGAGCTGCTGACCGGGCTCGACGCCGACGCCGCCGCACGCGTCGACGACGACCTGGTCGTCCTCCCGACGCCCGAGGCGTGGGTCGAGCCCGACTGCGACGACGACCTCGAGCTCGCGCAGCACATGGCTGCGGGCGAAGGGGTCGACGGAGAGCTGGCGGCGGGCCTGCGAGCGCTCCCGCCGATCCGTGACGTTCCGTCGATCGATCTCCAGCGTGAGCTGCGGGCCGACGTCGACGGCGAGCCGTTCTCGCTCCGTGGGTTCCTCCGTCCGTACGTCTGGGCGCTCGTCGCCGGCATGGCGCTCGTGATGGTCGACTCGATGCTCGCGCTCGCCGGTCCGTCGATCATCCGACGCGGCGTCGATCACGGCATCGCGCGACGTTCGTCGGGCGATCTCCTCGAGGCGTCGGCGCTGTTCGTCGCGACGGCCCTCGCGGGGTGGTTCACCTTCCGATGGCTCCTCGTGACGACGACGAAGACCTCGCAGCGCCTGCTGTTCGCGCTCCGTGTCCGTGTGTTCGCTCAGCTCCAACGGCTCGGGCTCGACTTCTACGAGCGTGAGCTCGCCGGCCGGATCATGACGAGGATGACGTCCGACGTGCAGGCGCTCAACCAGCTGCTTCAACAGGGGCTGATCAACGCGCTCGCCGCCCTGATCACCTTCGTCGGCTCCGCCACGATCCTCTTCGTCATGAACTGGCGGCTCGCGCTGGCGACGATGTCGGTGGTGCTCCCGCTGCTCGTCGTGAGCCGCTGGTTCCAGCGCCAGTCCGACAAGGCGTTCCTGGCTGCACGCGATCAGGTGGCCACGGTGAACGCCACGTTCCAGGAGGCGCTATCTGGTGTGCGGGTCGCGCAGGCGTACGTTCGTGAGCAGCGGAACATGGTGGAGTTCCGGGAGGTCACGGGAGACCTCCGCAGGGCTCGCGTGCGCACCGCGTGGCTCGGGTCGATCTACTTCCCGTTCGTCGAGTTCCTCTCCACCGCAGCGACCGCGATCGTCCTCGGGTACGGCGCCAGCATGATCGTGGGCGGCTCGCTCACGGAGGGCGCGTTGGTGGCGTTCGTCCTCTACCTCGGGCAGGTCTTCTGGCCGATCCAGCAGCTCTCGCAGGTCTTCGAGACCTACCAGCAGGCTCGTGCCGCGCTGGTGAAGATCAATGACCTCATGACGACGCGGGTGTCGGTGCCCGAAGCCGACCTCGCGGTCGATCCCGGGCGCCTCACCGGTCGGATCGAGCTCGACGGTGTCACGTTCTCCTACACCGATGACGGTGTGCCGGTGCTCGAAGGCGTCGACCTGGCGATCCGTTCGGGCGAGACCATCGCGCTGGTGGGGGAGACCGGTGCCGGCAAGTCGACGATCGTCAAGCTCGTCGCCCGCTTCTACGACCCGCAGCGGGGCGATGTGCTGGTCGACGATCTTCGCCTGCCCGACCTCGACGCGTCCGCCTACCGGAGGAACCTCGGCTACGTCCCTCAGGAGGCCTTCCTCTTCTCGGGCACGATCCGCGACAACATCGCCTACGGCCGCTTCGATGCGACCGACGCCGAGGTCGAGCAGGCGGCGCGAGCCGTCGGCGCGCACGAGTTCATCGCCCGCCTCCCCAACGGCTACCTGACCCTCGTCACCGAGCGAGGCCGATCGTTGTCGGCCGGTCAGCGTCAGCTGATCGCGCTCGCGCGAGCGCTGCTCGTCGATCCGGCGATCCTGCTCCTCGACGAGGCGACGGCGAACCTCGATCTGGCCACCGAGGCTCGCGTCGCGAACGCGATGGGCCTCGTGTCGCACGGGCGGACGACGCTGCTCATCGCCCACCGGCTCCAGACGGCCGAGCGAGCCGACCGCATCCTGGTGATCGACCACGGGCACATCGTCGAGCAGGGCCCCCACGACGAGCTGCTCGCCGCCGATGGTCGCTATGCCGCGCTGTGGAGAGCCTGGTCGACCGGCGTCGAGGAGCCTGAGCCCGGCGTCAGCGCCGTGGTCACGCCGAGTCCGACGTAGACGAGGCCCGTCAGACGCTGGCCGAGGGTCACGCCGGAGCGGCGCCGGCGGATCCTCGCCGCGATCGTGCCGGCCACGACGGCGTAGGTGCTGTCGGTCGTCATGCCGAGCAGGAGGAACGCCATTCCGAGCACGATCGTCTGAACGAGGACGCTGCCTCGTTCCGCGTCGACGAAGCGGGGCAGGAAGGCGAGGAAGAACAGCGCGACCTTCGGGTTCAGCACGTTCACGGCCACGCCCTGCCGGAAGGCTCGAGCAACCGACGCGGTCGACGGTGCCGCGTTCGGCGCGCGTCGCGATCGCGTCGTCGCTGCCGCCGGCGGAGTGGGCCCGAGGAGCCGGCGGGCGCCGAGCCACACCAGGTAGCCACCGCCGACGAGCTTCACCGCGCTGAACGCCGCGGCAGACCGCACGAGGATCGCCGACAGGCCGACTGCTGCGCCTGCGACGTGGACGAGCCCACCTGTGGCCACGCCGACAGCCGACGCGATGCCGACCGCACGCCCGTGCTCGACGCTGCGGGCGACGATGAAGACGACGGCGGGGCCCGGTATCACGAGCAGAACGAGCGCCGTCGTGAAGAACAGCGCGAGCGTCGCACCGTCAGGCACAGCTCACCTCTTCTTCGGGTGGTCGCGGGACGCCTTGTGGATCGCCTTCCACTTGCGCTTGCGCTCCTGCTGGTACTGGAGCTCGTGCGCGTGCTCGGCGTACTCGACCTCGCGCAAGAGCTTGAGGTAGCTCGCGACGCGCTGGGCGTCGAGCGATCCGTCGGCGACCGCGGCGTGTACCGCGCATCCGGGCTCCGACTGGTGACGGCAGTCGCGGAAGCGACATGCCGTCGCGACCTCCTCCACATCGGCGAACGCCGCCGACAGCCCTTCCTCACCTCGCCACACGCTGATGCTGCGGATGCCGGGCGTGTCGATCAGCACGCCGCCCCGCGGGAGCGGCACGAGCTGCCGTGACGTCGTCGTGTGGCGCCCGCGGTGGTCGCCTTCACGCACGTCGCCGGTCGCGAGGACGTCGTCTCCGAGCAGCGCGTTCGCCAGGGAAGACTTGCCGGCGCCCGATGGGCCGAACAGGACCGCAGTCCGGTTCGGGTGGAGCACGGCGGCGATCTCGTCGAGGCCTGCGCCGCTCCGGGCACTGGTGACGACGACGTCGGCGCCGGCGAGGCGGCTCTGCACCTCGTCGAGCGTGCGGTCGAGGTCGTCCGCGACGTCGGCCTTCGAGAGCACGACGACGGGCCGGGCACCGCTCTCCCACGCAACGAGCAGCTCGCGTTCCACGCGCGCGATCCGGAGGCGGTCGAGCGGAGCGACGATCAACACCACGTCGATGTTCGCCGCGAGCACCTGCAGCGAGTGTTCGTCGCCCGGATCCTGCCGGGTGAGGGCCGACCAGCGGTCGAGCACCACCTCGAGCAGCTTGGTGTCGTCGTCGACGACCCTCACGAGCACCCAGTCGCCGACCGCGGGGAAATCGTCGGCCGACGTCGCCAGCACGTCGCCGTCGGGCAGCCGCACGATCGCCGACGCGATGAAACCTTGTTCCTTCGGCGCCCGCTCGACTCGCACGACGCGCCCGGCGACGGTGTCGTCCCTCGCCGCCGAACCGACGAGCGCGGCGACGCGTTCGTCCCACCCGTAGGGGATCAGCGCGTCGTAAGCCGGTTCGGGCACGGCACGACCGTACGGCCAGAGCTCAGGGCAGCGGCACCATTTTCGTCGGCCGGAGCAGCGCCTCCTGCGCGATCGACGCCACGAGCAGGCCGTTCTCGTCGTGGAACGAGCCCCGCGCGAGCCCCCTCGCACCGAAGTTCGAGATCGGATCGACGGAGAAGAGCAGCCATTGGTCGGGACGGCACGGTCGGTGGAACCAGACCGCGTGGTCGAGGCTCGCACCGCCGAAGATCATCGACGTCGCCTTCGGCGCGCGGGCGCTGCCGACGACGCCCATGTCGGACATGAACGTCAGCACGCACGCGTGCAGCGCCGGATCGTCCGGCAGGGGGTCGCGCGTGCGGACCCAGAACGGGTGCATGACCGGGAACGTGTCGCCCGAACGGACCGGGCGCATCTCGAGCGGGTTCATCGTCGAGAAGCGGGCGAACGGCGAGTCGAGCCCGGCGACCTCGTCGGGCCCCGGCACGTCGAGCGGCGCGGGCTCGTGCCAGTCGTCGCCCTCCTCGGGAACGTGGAACGAGGCGGTCAGCACGAAGATCGGGTCGCCGTTCTGCGACGTCGTGACGTGACGGGTGCTGAACGAACGGCCGTCGCGCGTCCGTTCGACATCGAGCTCGAGAGGGACGCCGGGGATACCGGGCCGGATGAAGTACGCGTGGAGCGAATGCGGCGGACGTGCCGGGTCGACGGTGCGGAGCGCGGCGCGGAGGCTCTGGCTCGCCACCTGCCCGCCGAACAGTCGAGGCGGCCCCTCGCCGGGGTTCGACGCGACGGCCACGAAGCGGTCGTCGCCGCGATCCTCGAGTTCGAGCATCGCGAGCAGCCGGTTGTGCGATCCGCCTTCGTCAGCCATCGGTAGAACCTGGCTCAGCGGCGGCGAACGCGTCCAATACGCGCTGGCGCCACGCACGGAGCGCCGGCGACCGCTCGGCCGGCGTCTTCCCGAGCCGGACCACGACGAGGTCGAGCGCGGGCGACACCAGGATCGACTGGCCCTCGTACCCGTTCGCCCAGAACGCGCCGGTGTCGTCGCCGAGCACCCACCACTGCGCGCCGTAGCCGTTGCCGGTCTCGTCGTCACGTGAACGGAGACGACGCGCGTGGTCGACCCAGCCTTCCGGGAGGATCCGCCGGTCGCCCCACACGCCGTCGCGTAGGTAGAGGAGCCCGAAGCGCGCGAAGTCGCGAGCCGTCGCGTACACGAACGACGATGCGATGAACGTGCCTGCGTCGTCGAACTTGGGCGTGGCCGACCGCATGCCGAGGGGATCGAAGAGCTCCTCGCGGATGAACGCCTCGTACGCGTCGCCTGCACCGACGACGTCTCGCACGACCCGGGAGACGACGTTGGTCGTGCCGCTCGAGTAGTTGAAGAACGTGCCGGGCTCGTGGGCGAGAGGTCGATCTGCTGCGAATGCCGCGACGTCGTGCTGGCCGGCGCCGAAGAGCATCTCGATGACGTCGGAGACCGTGTCGTCGACGTAATCCTCGACGAAGTCGAGCCCGTCGCGCATCGTGAGCAGGTGTTCGAGCGTGATCGCTCGGCGGGGGTCGTCGGGAGGCCCCCACTCGGGCACCTGCGGGTGATCACCCGCAGCCAACGAGCCGCGGCCGACGAGGATGCCGACGAGCGCGTGCAGGATGCTCTTCGCCATCGACCACGAGATGAGGGTCGACGAGGCATCGATGCCATCGGCGCCGCGGTAGCGCTCGGCCACGATCGCACCGCGATGCACGACGAGCGCGGCGAGGGTTGTGGTGAGCTCACCGTCGTCGGCCATCACCTCGTCGAGCAGGCGGTCGAGGTCGACGCCGCCGGGAACCGGTGCGGTGGGCCACTCATCGACGGGCCACGACACGCCGTCGGGCTGCGGCGGCAGGGGGACGAGGGGGCGGGGGTCGGTCGCGTCGGCCATCGATCGCGCAGCTTCGCAGCTTCGCAGCGGCCTCAGGTCGGTGCCGCTGGTAGGTCGATCGTGAAGGTGGAGCCCTCGCCTTCGATCGAGCGCACGGCGATCGATCCATGCATCAGCTCGACGTAGCGCTTCGCGATGTTGAGCCCGACGCCGCTGCCGCGAGCGGTGAACGACGCGGACGGCGCTCGGTAGAACCGATCGAAGATCCGGGCCGCGTCGGCGCTCGAGATGCCGATCCCCTGATCGCTGACCTCGATCATCGCTCGGTCACCGCTGAGACGCGTCGAGATCCTGATCGTCGTGCCGTGACCCGAGTACTTGGCCGCGTTGGTGAGGAGGTTCCGCACGACGTGACCGAGACCGTGCTCGTCGGCGATGACCGTCTCTTCGCCCACCTCGTCGACCACGACGTGGGCAGCCAGCTGGTGGGCGACCGTGCTCAACGCGTTGTCGACGACCGAACGCAGGTCGACCGGCTCGAGGTCGAGGGTGATCCGGCCTGCTTCGAGGGCGGAGAAGTCGAGGACGTTGTCGATCATCGTCCGCATGTCGGCTGCGCTGCTCGAGATGCGCGTGATGAGGTCGGCCTTGGTGGTGTCGTCGAGCGAGCCCGATCGCACGAGGTCGGCGAACCCGACGATGGCCGCCAGCGGAGTGCGGAGCTCGTGCGAGACCGTGGCGAGGAACTCGTCCTTCAACCGGTCGAGCTGCGCCAGGCGTTCGGCGTTCGCCCGCTCCTGCTCGTAGGCCTGCTGGAGCTGCTGCGCCGCGGCCTTCTGTTCGGTGACGTCGTGGAGGGTGATGACGATGCCCTCTACCGCAGGGTCGCCGAGCAGGTTGACCGCCGTCGCCTCGACCCACCTCCAGAGGCCGCTACCGGGCCGGCTCTCGAGGCGGATCTCGACACGGACGGTGTCGCCCGGCTCTCCCTGCGACACCTGGCCGAGCGCCTCGATGGCGACGGGCAGGTCGTCGGGGTGGATGTCGTTGAAGGCGCTCATCCCGAGGTTCGTCTCGGGCGGCGCGTCGATGACCCTCGAGATGCTGTCGCTCGTGTACGTGATCTCGAACTGGTCGTTGATCACGACGATGACGTCGGACAGGTTCGCGATCAGCGCCTCCCGCCGCGTCTCGGCCGCCTTGCGGTCGGTGATGTCCCGCATCGACACGACGAGCCCGTCAATGCCTTCGACGTCGAGGAGGTTGTTCACGGCGCCCTCGATGTCGTGCCACCGGCCGTCGGCGAAGCGAACGCGGAACTCCTCGCGCCGGCTCGGACCTGGCGTCGCCAGCGCTTCGGCGAAGGCGACCGAGACCCGTTCGAGGTCGTCCGGGTGGATGAGGTCGAACGCGAAGCGGCCGTTGGCGTCGGCCCCCGAGAGTCCGGTGAGACGCCCGGCGGCCGCGTTGGAGAAGCGGATGGTGCCGTCGCGGTCGAGGACGGTGATCATCTCCGCGGTGTGCTCGAGCATGGCCTCGAGCCGCTGGCGGACCTCGTCGTCACCCGCGGCGAACGGGCTGCCGGGCGCCGAGAACGAGACGACGATCGGGCCGCTGTTGTCGATCGGGTGCGCCATGAGCACGCGGTCGACGAGACCGACGTCGGTGGGCAGGCGCGCCTCTCCGGCCGCGGGTGCGCCGGTGTCGACGGCCGCTCGCACGGGATCGCTCTCGACGATCGCCTTGATGAGCCGTGACGTGGTGACGTCGTGCTCTGCTCCTGCGAGCTTTCGGGTGACGGCGTTCGCCCACACGACGTCGCCCGCGCGGTTCACGATCACCGCGGCGACCGGGACGGCTTCGAGGGCAGCCTGCATCGCGCCCATGTCGACGTCGGTGCTCACACCCTCAACGATGGCAGGCTCGGGGGATGGGCGTTCGCCGATACGTGGTGTTCGGTGCCGGCGCGGTGGGAGGCACGATCGGTGCCGTCCTCGCGAACGCGGGCAGGGAGGTCGCGGTGATCGCGCGCGGACGCCACGGCGAGGTGTTGCGTGAGCGGGGCCTCACGTTCCGGCAGCCGTCAGGCACGACGGTGGTTCGCTTCGCCCTGGTCGCCGGCGACCCGACGGGGGTCGATTGGCGGCCCGACGACGTCGTCGTCCTCGCGATGAAGACGCAGGACACGACCTCGGCCGTCGACGCGCTGGCCGACGTCGCACCGGCGACCGTCTCGCTCGTGTGCGCGCAGAACGGGGTCGAGAACGAGCGGATCGTGCTCCGCCGGTTCGCCGACGTCCACGGCATGTGCGTGATGCTCCCGGCGTCGCACCTGGAGCCCGGCGTGGTGGTCGCCCACGGCGCTCCGGCTCCTGGGATCCTCGATGTCGGGCGAGCGCCCGGCGGCGCGGACGCCACTGACCACCAGGTGGCGGCTGACCTGACGGAGGGCGGCTTCAGCAGCGTCGCCCAGCCGGCGATCCTCCGATGGAAGTACGCCAAGCTCCGGATGAACCTCGGGAACGCGTTCGACGCCGCGTGCGCCGACACGGGCCTCATGCGCGACGTCGTCGGCCGGGCGCGTCGCGAGTTCGAGGCCTGTGTCGACGCCGCGGGCATCGACGTCGCATCGCCGAGCGAGGACGCCGAGCGGCGCGGCGACCTCATGCGCATCGCGCCGGTCGAAGGCCACGAACGCCAAGGCGGGTCGAGCTGGCAGAGCCTCGCCCGAGGCCTCGGCTCGATCGAAGCCGACTACCTCAACGGCGAGGTCGTGCTGCTCGGACGGCTCCACGGCGTCGCGACGCCCGTGAACGCAGCGCTGCAACGCGTCGCGCGCCGGATGGCGGTCGAGCGTCGACCTCCTCGTTCGATGGCCGCGGACGAGATGCTGGCGGAGATCGAACGAGCCGAAGGCGAGGTGCCTCAGGCCGGCTGATCGGGCGCCGGCTGCGAATGCCGGAACGTGATGCTCATCCGTGGTCCGGCGTTCGACAGCTTCGGGATGGAGTGGTCCCACTCCCGCTGGCACCGCCCGCCGGTGACGAGCAGGTCGCCGCGCTGCATGCGGATCTCACGGCTCGGCCCGCCGCCGCGCGGCCGGAGCCGGAACGGCCGCGGGTGCCCGAGCGACACGATGGCCACGAGCGGATGGGTGAGCGCCTTGTCGATGCGGTCGCCGTGCCAGGCGACGCTGTCGTGACCGTCCCGGTACAGGTTCAGTCCTCCGGAGTCGAACTCCACGCCGTAGTGCGCCGAGAGCGTGTCCCGCATCGCGCCGACCGCAGGATGTATCGGCACGCCGTTCCCGTCCCGCCACGAGGCGGTGAGGCGAGGCTCGTCGACCCGGCGCTCGTACATCCACCGGTTCCGCTGCCGCCACCCGGCCGCGTCGAGCAGGTCCTCGAAGAGCTCGTCGGCGCCGGCGACCCAACCGGGCACCACGTCGACCCAGGAACGCTCGTCGAGGTGCAGCCGCGACGACGTCGCGAACGTCTCGTCGATCGACGGCGCACCGGCGTCGAGCAGAGAGGGCTGCCACGGGAGCGCGGCGTCTGCGGCCACCCCGCGAGGGTACGGGTGATCCCGTCTCTTGGAATCGTCGGAAGCGAGGCTACGGGCGGAGCAGCCTCAGCGTGCGATGGCCAAGTCGACGGTGTCGAGATGCGCCGCCGTCGCCTCGTACCCGCGCTCGATCAGCTCCGTCGACCGGCTGAAGTCGTTGTAGCGGAGCTTGCCGGGGTTGACGCCCGGGAGCACCAGCAGCTCGACGCCATCCGGAGCGCTGCTGGTCAGATCGAGGTGGAAGCGATGGCCACGGGCGATGGAGAACGCCTGGATCATCACGTCGATCGGGCGCTTCGGTTCGGGACGAGCCCGCTCGAAGTTGCCGACGTGGAAGACGACGACCCGCGTGGCACGCAGGTCGTACGCCTTGGAGATCGGGACGTTGTTGACGACCCCGCCGTCGATGAACGTCTCGCCGTTGATCGTGACCGGCGGGAACACCCCGGGCAGCGCGGCCGACGCGAGGATCGGCCCCACGACGTCGCCCTCGGAGAACCACCGCTCGTGACCCGTCCGCATCGAGGTCGCGACGACGTGGAACGGCACCGGGAACTCCTCGAACCGCCGGTGTTCGAGCATCTCCTCGATCAGCATCCGCAGGCCGCTGTTCGGCTGGAGCGCCGTCCCTCGAGTGAGGAGGCGGAGCGCCTCGAAGCGCGTCGCGGCCATCGCGGTGTCGGGCACCGTCAGCCACAGCTCCTGTAGGCGGTGGATGCCTTCGACCGTCGGGTCCGACGCCAGGGCGCTTGCGTTGATGGCGCCGACGGAGCAGCCGACGATCTCGTCGGGCGCGATCCCGCGCTCGACGACGGCCCGCAGCATGCCGACCTGGATCGCGCCGAGGTTCCCGCCGCCGCCGAGGACGAACACCGTCTTCGCCTGCGGCGTCTTCACCCACGGCAGGCGGATGATCGCACGGGCGGGGTGCCGGGGATGGGCGGCAGCCATGGTCAAAGTGTCGAAACAGAACGGCCCGCCTGACAATGGCGCAGGCGGGCCATTCGGTCTGCTCCTACCGGTTCAGGAGGTCCCTTGCGATGTGGGTCACCTGGATCTCATCCGTGCCGGCGTAGATCTGGAGAACCTTCGCATCTCGGGCGAGTTGCTCCACCTGGTACTCGGCCATGTAGCCGTTGCCGCCGAAGAGCTGCACCGCCTCGAGAGCGACCTCCATCGCGGCCTGCGCGGAGTACAGCTTCATGGCCGAGGCCTCGGCCAGCGTGAGCCCCTTGCCCGCAGCACCCATCTCCATCGACCGGAAGACGAGGTTCTGGACGTTGAGGCGCGCCACCTCCATCTTCGCCAGCTTCAGCTGGATGAGCTGGAACTCGCCGATCGGCTGACCGAACTGGACGCGGTTCTTGGCGTAGTCGATCGAGAGGTCGAGGCACTGCTCGATGATGCCGAGCGCCATCGCGGCGACACCGGAGCGCTCCATCGAGAACGTGTCCTTCGCCGCGGCGCGCCCGCTCTTCGCTGCGGCCTCCTCCGACTCGCCGATCAGGCGGTCGATGCCGACCCGAACGTCGCTGAGGAACAGCTGGCCGGTCGGGGAGGAGTGCATCCCCATCTTGCGGAGGGGCTTCGACTGCTCGAGGCCCGGCATCCCGCGATCGAGGACGAAGCTGAGCACCTTGCGCTCCGCGGGCGGGTTGCCCTCGTCGAGCTTGCAGATGAAGACGATCGTGTCGGCGTAGGGGCCGTTGGTGATGAACGTCTTCGAGCCGTTGAGGATGTACTCGTCGCCGTCACGCCGGGCCGTCGACTTCATCGACCCGAAGGCATCCGATCCGGAGTCGGGCTCCGTGATGGCCCACGCGCCGACCTTCTCCATCGTGAGCAGGTCGAGCGCCCAGCGCTCCTTCTGGCGGATCGTGCCGCGGCTCATGATGGCGCTGGCGGTGAGGCCCATCGACACGCCCATCGCGGTGACCATGCCTGGGCAGTAGCGGCAGATCTCGATGATGGGGATGAGGTTCATCCCGCCCCCGTCGCCCCCTCGGGCGGCGCGCTCCTCGACCTGCTCACCCGCCTCGATCGCCTTCTCCCGCTCGATCCGGCGCTTGAACGAGTCCTTCGCCATGGCGTCCATGCCGAAGGTCGAGAACAGCTTGCGGAGGATGTCGTACGGCGGCATGTCGCCGTGCTCGAGCTCTTCGACGTGCGGCTTGATCTCCTTCTCCACGAACTGCCGAACGGCGTCGCGGATCATCTTCTGCTCTTCCGACCACTCGAACATGCTTTTACACTACGAGTGCAAGTTCAGGAGCGGCCACTCGGGGTGAACTCCGCCCGAAGGTGCTTGATGCCGTTGATGAAGTTCGACCGGAGCCGGTCGGGCTCGCCGACGGATCGGATGTCGGGCACCCGCCGGAACAGCTCGCGGAACATCACCGACATCTCGCGCCGAGCGAGGTGCGCCCCGAGGCAGAAGTGGGGGCCGGGGCCGCCGAAGCCGACGTGATCGTTCGGCGTGCGGCCGACGTCGAAGCGGAACGGGTCGTCGAAGACGTCTTCGTCGCGGTTCGCCGACGCGTACCAGAGCACCACCTTGTCGCCCTCGGAGAACTCCTGGTCGCCGATGCGCACGCCGTCCTGCGTCACGGTGCGCCGGAAGTGGATGACGGGTGTCGCCCACCGCACGAGCTCCTCGATCGCCGTCGGCATGAGCCCGTCGACGTCGGCCAGCCAGCGCTCCTTCTGGTCGGGGTGCTCGGTGAGGGCGTGCAGCCCGTGCGCGATGGCGTTGCGGGTCGTCTCGTTGCCGGCCACCACGAGCAGGATGAAGAACGACCCCAGCTCCGTCGGCGTCAGCGTCTCGCCGTCGACCTCTGCGGTCACGAGCGCCGTCGTCAGGTCGTCGAGAGGATCCTTCTGGCGCGCCTCGCCGAGCTCGATCACCAGGTTCGCGAGCTCCTGCCCGGCCGTCAGCAGCGCCGTCGTCACCACCATCGGATCGAGCTCTCCGTCCGGGCCGGGCGGCACGTACTCGGGGTCGGTCGCCCCCAGGATCACGTTCGTCCGGTCGAACACGAACTGCTCCATCGACCGTGGGATCCCCATCATGTCGAGGATGATCCGGAGGGGCAGCAGTGCGGCCACGTCGGTCACGAAGTCGCACTCGCCCTTGTCGATGATGTCGTCGACGATCTCTGCCGCGATGCGCTCGACGCTCTCCATCGCGTCGTTGAGCTGCTTCGGGGTGAAGCCCCGCGACACGATCCGGCGCATGCGCGCGTGGCGAGGGTCGTCCATGTTGATCATCGACCCGAAGAAGTCGAGGAACGGTGGCGGCATGTCGGGGATGTTGGTGCCGCGGCCTGAGCAGAACAGGTGGGGTTGCTTGCTCGCCTCGAGCACGTGCGCGTGCTTGGTGAGCGAGTAGTAGCCCGGTCCGGTGATCAGCGCGCCGGCGACCTCGGGCTCCTTCATGAACGGGATCGGTCGTTCACGTCGAAGGGTGGTGAAGGCATCGTGGCGGGCCTGGTAGTCGCCGCCCCAGAGGTTGATGTCCGAAAGGTCGATCTCGTCGAGCTCCACCCCTTCTCGCTACCACAGCAGGGATCTACCGTGACGGTGTGAGCGACCAGATCCTCGACGTCGACCTCCTCGCCTTCGAGCGAGGCGACCAGACGCAGCGAGCGGCCGTCGTCGACGGCGTCATGCGGAGCCTGGCGACCGGGTTCGTCTACACGAGCCACGACGTCGGGGAGTCGCTCCTCGACGACGCCTACGGGATGCTCGCCGAGTTCTTCGCGCTTGACCAGCCGACGAAGGACCGCTCCGTCGCCCCTGGCACGCATGGCCAGACCGGCTACACGGGGCTGCTCGTCGAGACGGCGGCGACGGCCGATGTCGCCGACTGGAAGGAGATGCTCAACTGGGGGAGAGCGGTGCCGGCTCACCATCCGCTGCGCGGCCGCTATCCGCACCGCTACCACGAGCCGGTGCTGCCCGACGCGGACGTCCCCGGGATCGCCGAGGTCCTCCTCCACCTCCACGACCGGCTCTTCGACCTCCAGCGGCGCTTCCTGCGCATCGTCGCGGTCGGCCTCGGCTGCCACGAGTCGTTCTTCGATCTGCTGCTGGAAGACGGACCGACCCTGAGTCGAGCGATCCACTACCCGGCGATGGCCGAGGCTCCCGCAGCCGGCCACGTGTGGGCGGCCGAGCACGCCGACATCAACCTGATCACCGCGCTGCCGCGTGCCACGGAGCGAGGCCTGCAGGTGAAGACCGACGGTGGATGGGTCGATGCGGTGCCGCCGCCGGAGCACGCGATCATCAACACCGGGATCATGCTGGAGCGCATCTCGAACGGCCGGATCCCGTCGGGGCGGCACCAGGTCGTGGCAACGGCCGACCAGGCCGGCGACCGGCTTTCGATGGTGCAGTTCTGCCATCCCACGCCGTGGACGATCCTCCTGCCAGCGGCCCCGACCGTCGACGACGACCACCCGCAACGGTTCGGAGCGATCGAAGCGGGCGATCTGCTCGACCAAGTGCTCTACGAGATCAACCTCGTCGAAGCCGCGCGGGGCGAGCGGGCGTGAGGAAGTTCATCGAAGACGGAGCCGACGATCATCCCGAGATCGACGACGAGAAGGCGCCGGCCAACTGGGGGGTCGCGGTGACGGACGACTGCGAGGCCTGCGAGGACCCTCGCGTCGTGCTCACGGTCGAACCACGCGGCGAGCACGGCCGAGGCGTCGTCGCGCACCTCGGGCCGGATGCCGCTCGCCGGCTGCGGGTCGCGCTCGGCGCAGCCCTGAGAGAGATCGGCGAGGCGCCCGACTAGACAGCGCCGGCGAGCGCCTCGAGCACCGTGCTGGTGTCGTCGGTCTTGCCGAAGACCGCGGCTGCGCCCATCGACAGGGCCCGGGCGCGGACGTCGGGTGCCGCGGCGGCGGAGAACACGACCACGTCGGTGTCCGGGCAGCGCTCCTTCAGGAGGGGAAGAGCGGTCCAGCCGTCCATCACCGGCATCATGAGGTCGAGGAGCACCGCATCGGGGCACCTGCCGTCGCACGCTGCCACCGCCGCGGCGCCGTGGGCCGCCTCTCCGCACACCTCGAGCCGCGGGTCCCGTTCGATGGCGAGCCGCATGAGGAGCCGGATGTCGTCGTTGTCGTCGACCAGGAGCACGCGGCGGGCACCCGTTCGTCGGGGTACCGGCGCGTCGAAGGCGAACGGCGGGACGACCTCCTCGAACTTCGCGGAGAACCCCTCGCGATCGTCGATCGCGGAGGCTTCGAGGATGCCGATCGTCAGGGCGTTGTAGAACTCCTCGCCCTCCGGTGGCCCCGGCCTCAGCCCGGAAGCCGGGTCGGTTCTCGCGAGCGTCACGAGGCGGGCCCATTGCGCCGCGAGCCGCCGGAGCATCTCGCTGTCGATCTCGCCCGTCCACACGAACGGGTCGATCGCCTCTCCCACCTCGGCCCAGGTCTCGACGTAGGCGTCGAAGGCGCTGAGCACGTCGGGCGTGACGCCGAGGTCGTCCCGGGCGCGCACGATCGCCAGCGTCTCGCGCGCCGCATTCGCCCAGGCGCGCACCGATGCGGATGCCACCGGCCCGATGGTCACGCGAACAACTCCCACCCTGGCATCACAGCAGATGTCAGGGGCTGACGCGCGCATTTCCGAAGCGGTGCCGTGGTAGCCAACACGCCATCACCGACCTCCAGGCCACCGATCCGAAGCCCCCGTCGCCGCGCTGGTACCGGCTCGCGGGGATCATCGCCGTCGCGGGCATCGTGGCCGCGCTCGCGTGGTGGCCATATGCCGCGACTCGGGTCCACGACGCGGTGTACGGCTTCGCTCGCACGAGCCCGTTCGGCGGCAAGGTCGACCTCGAGCGCGGTCCGCACACGTTCTGGATCGAGGGCGACTGCATGAGCTGCCGCGGCAACGAACCCCCGGAGTACCGGGCGGTGGCGAGCGTCACGGTCGGGCCGCTCGACGGCTCGGGCGGGCCTCTCGAGCTGCGCCCGGCACCCGACACCTGGGTCTACAACACGGGTGCGAAGGAGGGCCGCGCGCTGTACCTGCTCGACGTCCCGAAGGCGGGCTCCTACGGCGTGCGCTTCGGACTCGACACCTCCTCACCGTCGTGGGACAACCGTCCGCCGGCGGCCATCGCGATAGGGGAGGGCACGGGCCTCCCGGTGGGGATCGTGCGCCCGATGGTGTACTCCGCCGTGGGGTCGATCGTGATCGCACTGGGCATCTGCGGGGTCACCTTCGAGCGCAGGCGGCGGTTCTACGAGAGGCGGTATCCGGCCTCGTCCCGGTAAACTGGTGTTCGCTCCGCCAGGACAAGCCGCGGGGCCCGGTTCACCTGCTGTTCCTCGTCTCGATCGTGGAGTCGCCGAGGTGGCCACCTGACGAGAGGCGCAGTGCATTGGTTCGATTCGAAGATCTGGGGATCGACGGACGTCTGAGTGAGGTCCTGAAGGGCCAAGGGCTCGACGTTCCGTTCCCCATCCAGGCCGCGACGATCCCGGACGCCCTGAGCGGCCGAGACGTCTGCGGCAAGGCGAAGACCGGCTCCGGGAAGACGCTCGCGTTCTCCCTGCCGGTCGTGCAGCGGACGCTGTCGAGCCACCCCGGGACGCCACGCGCGCTGGTGCTCGTTCCCACGAGAGAGCTGGCGTCGCAGGTGCTCGAGGTCGTCGAGCCCTTCGCCGCCGCCGCAGGCCGCAAGGCGATCGCGGTCTACGGCGGCACCCCGCTCGAGAAGCAGATCAAGACCCTCGCCGATGGCGTCGACGTCGTCGTCGCCACGCCTGGTCGCCTGATCGACCTGCTCGAGCGAGGCGCGGTCGATCTCGGTGCGATCGAGATCTGCGTGCTCGACGAGGCCGACCGCATGGCCGACATGGGCTTCCTGCCCCAGGTCGAGTGGGTGCTCCGCCGCCTCCCCGACTCCCGCCAGCTGCTTCTGTTCTCAGCGACGCTCGACAGCGAGGTGAACGCCCTCGTCCGTCACTACCTGAAGGATCCGGTCGTCCACGCGGTCGACGAGCAGCAGGTCACCGTCGAGGAGATGCACCACGCGTTCCTCGCCGTGCACGAGATGGATCGGGTCAAGGTCGTCGCCTCGATCTCGAAGGGCGTCGAGCGGGTGATCGTGTTCTGCCGCACCAAGCGCGGCGCCGACCGCCTCGTGTCCGAGCTCAAGAAGGAAGGTGTTCGGGCGGAGGCGATGCACGGCGACCTGCGCCAGCAGGCCCGCGAGCGGTCGCTGCGCAACTTCGTCGCCGGCAAGGCGGTGCTCGTCGCCACTGACGTCGCGGCCCGCGGCATCCACGTCGACGACGTCGATGTGGTGATCCAGTTCGATCCCGCCGAGGATCACAAGACCTACCTCCACCGGGCGGGCCGCACGGCTCGTGCCGGCTCCACCGGCGTCGTCGTCACCTTCGTGCTCTGGAACCAGGAGAACGAGGTCGAACGACTGAAGCGCCGTCTCCAGCTCGACGTGCCGACGATCGAGGTGTTCTCGAACAACCCGGGGCTCCTCGACATCCGCACCATGTCCGCCGCAACCGCAAAGGCATCCTGACCATGGCCAAGCAACGTTCCACCTTCGGCAAGATCCAGCGCGAGCAGGAGAAGCGCGCCAAGCAGCAGGCGAAGCGCGACAAGCGGGCCCAGAAGGGCTCGGAAGGCGACGGCGAGGTCGAGGAGCGTCAGGTCGCGGCCGATCAGGGCGCGATCCTCGATGCGCTGGCTCGGCTCTACCAGGCCTACGAGAACGGCGAGATGGAGACGGAAGACTTCGAGCTGCGCCGTGACGAACTGCGGGCCCAGATCGACCTCAGCTGAGACGATCGTCACAAGAAGGGGCTGACGGAAGAGACCTCCTCTTGTACGCTGAGCCCAGCCCTGGTGTTGATGCACGCGGCCAGGACTGCTGCACCGGATTCTCGTGGTCCCGCGCAGGTAAGTCAGCGTGCGGGAAACGAGTTTCAAAGAAGTGCCTGCAGGTACGGTCAAGTGGTTCAACGCTGAGAAGGGCTTCGGGTTCATCACCCCGGACGGTGGCGGCGAAGACGTCTTCGTCCACTTCTCGGCGATCCAGGGTTCGGGGTACCGGAGCCTGGATGAGGGTCAGCGAGTGGAGTTCGAGACGAAGCAGGGCCAGAAGGGCCTGCAGGCAGCCGACGTCCGTCGCGTCTGATCCGACAACACCAGTCGTTCTGCGAGGGCGCCCTTCGGGGCGCCCTCGTCGCGTCCCGGACGAGAATGAGCGCGTGAAGCCGGCTCCGTGGGAGTGCCCCTCGTGCCACCGTCGGTTCGGGCGGACGAACCAAGGGCACGCGTGCCAGCCCGGGTTGTCCGTCGAGGAGTACTTCTCGACGGGTCCTCCGTGGGAGCGCCCGATCTTCGAGGCCGTGCGCGCCCACCTCGAGAGCGTCGGGCCGATCCACATCGAGCCGGTGCAGGTCGGCATCTTCTTCAAGACGAGCCGGACGATCATCGAGCTGCGTCCGAAGACGAAGTGGGTGGCGTGCTCCTTCAGCCTCGAGCGGAAGCTGCAGAGCGCTCGCATCGCTCGGAAGGTTCAGGAGTGGCACGGCCGCTACTACCACGTGGTCAACCTGCGAGCGCCCGACGAGGTCGACGACGAGCTGAAGGCATGGCTGACGGAGTGCTACGAGCTGCACTCCAGCAGCGCTTAGAGGATCTAACTATTCTTCCGGCGCATGAAGGTCGATCCTGATGCCGCCGGTCTCGACGCCCGCCGCCTCGAGAACATCACCGAGCACTTCCAGCAGCGCTACCTCGTCCCCGAGAAGATCGCGGGCTGCCAAGTAGCGGTCGCCCGTCACGGCGCGGTCGGCTACTTCCGCAACTTCGGGTCGATGGACCTCGAGCGGGGGAAACCGGTCGACGACGGCACGATCTGGCGCATCTACTCGATGACCAAGCCGATCACCGGCGTGGCGTTGATGAAGCTGTACGAGCAGGGCCACTTCCAGCTCGGAGACCCGGTCCACCGCTTCATCCCGGAGTGGCGGGGGCTGAAGGTGCGGGAGACGACGGCCGACGGCGAGACCCGCATCGTCGACCCCAAGCGACCGATGTCGGTCAAGGACCTGATGATGCACATGTCGGGCCTCGGCTACGGCGTGGAGCGGTCGGCAGCCGAAGAGGGCTCGACCGACATCCTGTCGCTGCTCTCGGCGGGGCGTGAGGGCACCACGCTGGAGGACTTCTGCGCTCGCTTCTCCGACCGCCCCCTGCGGTTCCACCCGGGGACGCAGTGGTTCTATTCGGTGTCGACCGACATCTGCGGCCGGCTCGTCGAGATCATCAGCGGCCAGCGCTTCGACGAGTTCCTGCAGGAGAACATCTTCGACCCGCTCGGCATGAACGACACCGGCTTCACCGTGCCCGACGACAAGATCGACCGCTTCGCCGCCCTCTACCGCCGCGGTGCCGACAAGAAGATCAAGCTGGCGGACGATCCCGAGCGGAGCGCGTATCGCAAGCCGAAGACGTTCCTGTCGGGCGGCGGCGGCCTCGTGTCGACCATGGAGGACTACCTGCGCTTCGCGCAGATGCTGACCAACGGCGGCGAGCTCGACGGCGTGCGCATCCTCGGCCGCAAGACCGTGGAGCTGATGAGTCTCAACCACCTGCCGGGCGGCGCCGACCTGCGGCAGTTCGCGCTGCCCGGCGGCTACGGCGAGGTCGGCTTCGACGGGATGGGATTCGGTCTGACCGTCGCGGTGAACCTCGGGCCTGCGGCGTCGCAGTCGATCGGGTCGGCGGGCGACTTCTCGTGGGGCGGCGCCGCCTCGACGATCTTCTGGTGCGACCCGGCCGAAGACCTCACCGTCGTGTTCATGACCCAGCTGCTCCCGTCGGGCACGTTCAACTTCCGGAACCAGCTGAAGAGCCTCGTGTACTCGTCGATCGTCGACTGAACGCGAAAGGAGCCGCCCACGGGGGGGCGGCTCCTCTCACATGGTCGTTGTTCTCCTATGCGTGGCCGCGAGCGGTCGCGTTGTAGTCCGGAGCGCCCGCCCGGCGGGTGGCGAGGAGCGCCGTGGCGAGGCCGGCCAGCGCGGTGACGAGGTGGAAGACGTTGTCGGCGCTGTTCAGCGACAGCACCGGCTCGTCCGGCACGGTGATGAAGCCGTACAGGGTCACGAGGCTGTAGCCGAGGAACGTGATCCAGCCGTAGTTACGGGCGCCCATGGGCGTGCGCCACATCGCGAGGCCGAGGGCGCCGAGGCCAAGGTGCACCAGGTTGTGGAGGCCGTTCACCTCGAGACCCAGGAGGGTCTTGTCGGTGTTGCCCGTGAAGTTGTCGAAGCCGGTCACGAAGAAGCCGGCGATGCCGGCGACGACGAAGGCTACGCCGATGGCGAGCGCCATCCACTGTCCGATCGTCTTGTCGCCTGCGTCATGGGTCGTGCGCATCTGTGTGTGTGTCCTCCCGGTCGTGGGTGCCGCGGACGTACCCGCACCCGAACGTCACAAACCGGTCACAGCTGTTGCGCCTCCGCCTGGACTACTTCGCGGCTCTCTCCTTGACGTCGGCGACGACGTAGAGCTTCCCGTCGGCCCGCAGCGGCTCCAGCCACACGTCGATCGGGACGCGGGTTCCGTCGGGGCGCTCGAGCTCCGGCTCGAGGCCCGGGTCCATCTCGCGTGGCTTCTCCTCGCTCATGAAGCCGCGGCGGTACGCCTGGTGGCCGAACCGCATCTTCTCGGGGACGAGCAGCTCGATCGCCTCGCCCCGGATGTCGTCGATGCCGACCCCACACAGCTCCTCGGCCGACTTCGTCATCAGGACGATGAAACCCTGTGAGTCGACGACGACCAGCGCCCGGTCGTCGGACTCGAGCTTCTGCACCTCTTCGGGAAGATCACTCATGGCAGGTGCAGTCCTACCCGAACAGTTCGCCTAACGAGAAGTTCTCGGGGAACAACTCCACCATGACGTACGTCAACCCGTCAGGCGACTTCGACCGCGACGCGAACTACATCACGACACGCATCACTCGCGACGGCCGCGATGGCTACCCCGTCGAGCCCGGCCGGTACCGGCTGGTGGTCAGCCGGGCCTGTCCGTGGGCCAACCGGGCGATCATCGTCAGGCGCCTGCTCGGCCTCGAGCAAGCGATCTCGATGGCCGTGGCCGGCCCGACGCACGACGAACGGAGCTGGACGTTCGACCTCGACCCGGGCGGCCGGGATCCCGTGCTCGGGTACGAGCGCTTGCAGGAGGCGTTTCTCGCCCGCTTCCCCGACTACTCGCGCGGGATCACGGTGCCGGCGATCGTCGACATCCCCACCAAGCAGATCGTCACCAACGACTACCCGCAGATCACCATCGACTTCTCGCTCGAGTGGGCGGAGCACCACCGCAAGGGCGCGCCGCAGCTGTACCCCGAGCACCTGCGCGACGAGATCGACCAGGTGAACGACGTCGTGTTCCGCGACGTCAACAACGGCGTCTACCGGTGCGGCTTTGCCGGCACCCAGGAGGCCTACGAGAAGGCGTACCGCCGGCTGTTCGACCGCCTCGACTGGCTGTCGGAGCGCCTCGAGGGGCAGCGCTACCTCGTCGGCGACACGATCACCGAGGCCGACGTCAGGCTCTTCACGACGCTCGTCCGCTTCGACGCGGTGTACCACGGGCACTTCAAGTGCAACCGGCAGAAGCTGACGGAGATGCCGGTGCTGTGGGCCTACGCACGCGATCTGTTCCAGACGCCCGGGTTCGGCGACACGATCGACTTCGACCACATCAAGCGCCACTACTACGTGGTGCACACCGACATAAACCCGACCCAGATCGTGCCCGCGGGGCCGGAGTTGTCGAACTGGTTCGAGCCGCACGGGCGCGAGGTGCTCGGCGGCCGCCCGTTCGGTGACGGCACGCCGCCCGGGCCGCCGCCGCAAGGGGAGACGGTCGCTACCGCGTCGGAGTTGCGCGGCGCAGCGATGTGACCGCTGCCGCCGCGATCCACGCGTGGCCGATCGAGATGCCGGTCCGTTGGAAGAGCCCGTTCGCGACGTCGAGCGTCGTCGCGACGAGGCACGCGGCGCACGCCACGCCGGCCGCGACCGACAGCGGGCGTGGGAACGGCCGGCGGGCCAGAAGGGGCGTGGCGGCGAGCGTCGCGTAGCCGATCGTCGCCGCGACGCCGTGGGCGAGGTCGCGGGTCGGTGAGCCGAGCGGGATGGCGGCGACACCCAGGCTCGCGATCCCGCTCAGGAGCGCGGCCGTGCCCGCCGCCCGCTCGCCGTGCGCGCGCGAGAAGCCGTAGCCGAAGGCGGCGAGGCCGGCGCCGAGCGCTGTGATGCCTGCGGTCATGGCGGCCTGAGTGGGTGCGCCGGTGGCGGCCAGGCGGCTGATCGCGTCGTGCACCGGCGAGTACGGGGCACCCGTGGTCGCGCCGAGCGCGGCCCACGACGCGGCGAACGCCACGGGGCCGGCGATCCCGCCCGTCAGCGCCGCCTGCGCTGTGCGTGCGTCCACACGGCGACTATCGCATGCGCCCGCCTCCTAGCGACAAGCGACAAGCGACGAGCGACGAGCGACGAGAGACGAACGTCGGCATCGCCTCGACGACCTGCGCGACAAAGGGCGCCTCGGAGACGTGCATCTGTCGCGCAGGTCGCGCATCGAGGACCTCGTGCGCCGGAAATACCGCCCGCGCCACCGCCCATCCCTGCGACGATTCGGCATGACCATCACGGTCGACGGGCTCACGAAGTCGTTCGTCACCGGCCGCCGCGCGAAGCGGCGGTCGTTCGACGCCGTCGACCACATCTCGTTCGACGTGGAAGCGGGCGAGCGACTCGCGTACATCGGGCCGAACGGCGCCGGGAAGTCGACGTCGATCAAGATGCTGACCGGCATCCTCCATCCCTCCTCGGGCGCAGCGGAAGTGCTCGGACTCGTCCCGTGGCAGCAGCGGAAGACGCTGGCCCGCCGCATCGGCACGCTGTTCGGCCAGCGGTCGCAGCTGTGGTTCGAGCTCACACCCCGGCAGTCGTTGCGCATGCTGGCGGCGATCTTCGGCGTCGACGACGCCCGTCTGCCCGCGCGCCTCTCGGAGCTCGGCGAGCTGCTCGGAGCGACCGACCTGTTCGACGTGCCGGTGCGCAACCTGTCCCTCGGCCAGCGGATGCGGTGCGAGCTCGCGGCGTGCCTCCTGCACGGGCCGGAGATCCTCTTCCTCGACGAGCCCACGATCGGCCTCGACCTCGTCGGCAAGCAGCGGTTCCGCGAGCTGCTGGTTCGCCTCAACCAGGCCCAGCGGACGACGATCTTCCTCACCTCGCACGACGTCGCCGACATCGAGCACGTCGCCGAACGCGTGATCGTCATCAACCACGGACGCGTCATCTACGACGACGACGTGGCGACGATGCGCCGCACCCTCCTCGCCACGAAGCTGGTGGAGCTCACCCTCGACCATCCGGTCGAGGCCGTACACGTCGACGGAGCGACGGTCACCGAGCACACCCCGACGACGATGAAGCTCGTCGTCGACACCCGCCAGCGCAACACGCGGCAGGTGGTCGACGCGCTTCTCGACGCACTCCCGGTGAGCGATCTGTCGATCGTCGACCCGCCCCTCGAGCAGGTGATCGCCGAGATCTACGAAGCGCCTCGAACATGATCTGGCGCGCCTTCACCGTCAGCCTCGGCACGGCGATGCGGCGCGTCCTCGCGCAGCCGGCGAGCCTGATGTTCACCGTGGGCTTCTACCTCGCCGTCACGTCGGTGGTCTCGTCGCTGTGGCGCACGGCGGCCGATGCCAGCGGCGGGCTCGTGGTCGGCTACACCGCCGTCGCTCTCACCTGGTACATCGCGACGTCGGAGGCGGTGACGATCGCCTTGAACCAGCGGGTGATCGAGGAGACGGGGGAGGCCATCGCATCGGGGGCGGTGGCCGTCGAGCTCCTGCGCCCGGTCTCGGTGTTGCTCGTGCGGGTTGCCATGGAGATCGGGCACACGCTGCCTCGCCTCGCGACGTGCATCCTCGTCGGGCTGGCGTACGCGCAGACGTTCGCGGGGGAGGCTCCGAACCTCGTCGCCCTCGCCCTCGCGGTGCCGTCGATGGTGCTCGCGGTCACGTGCAACCTCCTCGCGCAGCACGCCTTCGCCGCGGTGTCGTTCTGGATCCGCGACTCGCGCTCGACGTGGTTCCTGTACCAGAAGCTCGTGTTCATCGCCGGCGGCATGCTCCTGCCGCTGGAGGTGCTTCCCGACGGCATGGAGGCGGTCACCCGCGTGCTGCCGTTCATGGCGATGGCCTACGCACCTGCCCGGCTCGCAAGCGGCCACGTCGAGCCGATGCTGCTCCTCGTCCAGATCGCCTGGCTGGTCGTACTCGGCGGCCTCGCCGTCGCTGCGTTCTCGAAGGGCGAGGCGCGCCTCCGGGTGGTGGGCGGATGAAGACGATGGTCGCGACCTCGCGCTCGGCGTTCTTCGAGGCGTGGGGCAACCGCGCCGGCTTCTGGACCCAGGTGCTGACGATGGTCGCCAACGACATCGCGTGGGTGGTGTTCTGGGTCCTCTTCTTCCGCGAGATCGGCGAGCTTCGGGGGTGGGACACGTCGCGGGTGCTCATGCTCCAAGCGATGCTCACCGTTGCCGGCGGGATCGTGCTCGGCTTCTTCTACAACGCCAGGGCGATCGGGCGGATGGCGGTCGGCGGGGAGCTCGACGCCGCGCTCGCCCTCCCGGTCTCGCCCCTGTCGTACCTGCTCGTGCGGCGGGTCAACACGACGAACCTCGGTGACATCGCGTTCGGCGTCGTGCTGTTCGCCATCGCCGGCAATCCGAACCCCGAGCGCATCGCGATCTTCGTGGTCGGTGTCGTCACCGCCGTCGTCACACTCACGGGGTTCCTCGTCGCGATCGGGTCGCTCGCGTTCTGGGCCGGCCGCACCGACGCCGGCGATCTCGGCTTCCAGGCGATGCTCGTGTTCGCCTCGTACCCCGTCGACGTGTTCGGCGGCGCGGCGCGGATGTTCCTGTTCACGGTGATACCCGCCGCGTTCGTGGCCGCCGTTCCCGCTCGGCTCGTCGACGACTTCGACCTCGGCGTCGCCGCCACGTGCCTCGCCGCAGCCGCCGTCTTCGCTGCGCTGGGGTGGGTCATGTTCCACGCCGGCCTGAAGCGCTACACGTCGGGTGCGGTGTGGACGAGAGCCTGAGTCAGCGGCCGATCAGCTCGTAGTCGTCGGGGTTCGGCTCGAGGGTGCGCTGCCAGTACTCGAGCAACGTGAACGGCCAGTTCTGGGCCACGTGGCCGTGGTCGTTCTTGTACCAGCTGTTGACCTTCGAGACCCCCCACGCCATCCGCCGGTTCTCCGCGTCGCAACGTTCGTTGAACTCGTCGTGGACGTCCTTGCGGACGTCGATCGCGGCGAGGTCGCGTTCGAGCATCAACTGGATGAGCCCGAGGATGTACCGGACGCCGAGCTCCGAGAAGTAGACGATCGAGCCGTTGATGACGATGTTGGTGTTCGGGCCGTAGAGCAGGAACAGGTTCGGGAAGTTCGGGATCGTCACACCGAGGTACGCCCTCGCGTCGCCGCCCCACATCTCGTGGAGGTCGATGCCGCTGCGCCCGGTCACCTTCATCGGCGTGAGGAACTTCGATGCCTGGAACCCGGTGCCGTAGATGACGACGTCGGCCTCGTGCAGCTCGCCGTTCCGGTCGACGACGCCTTCGGGCGTGATCTCCCTGATCCCGTCGGTGACGAGGCGGACGTTGTCGCGCTTGAGCGTGCGGGCCCAGATCCCGTCGTCGAGGATCATCCGCTTCGCACCGACGGGGTAGTCGGGGATCGCGTGCTCGAGGAGGTCGGGCCGGTCGGCGAACTCCATCTGGAGGTAGCCGGTCAGCAACTGGCGCGCCATGTCGTTCATAGCGCTGACCGACTGCTCGCCGCCGTCCCACGCGGGGTCGACCCGCACGGTGGCCAGCGCGCCGTCGCCCATCCGCCAGAAGATGAGGAAGCGGTTCCACTCGCTGTACGACGGCACGTGCTCGTACATCCACCGCATGGCCGACGGCACCTCTTGGTGGTACTTCGGCGACGGCGCGAGCCACGGCGGCGTCCGCTGGAAGACCGTGACCTGCGCCGCCTCCTCGGCGACCTCGGGGATGAACTGCACGGCGCTCGCGCCCGTGCCGATGACGACGACGCGCTTCCCTGCGAGCTCCACGGAGTGATCCCAGCGGGCCGAGTGGAAGGCCGGACCGGTGAAGGTCTCGATCCCGGCGATGTCGGGCAGGTTCGGCCGGTTCAGCTGACCGACCGCGCTGACGATCGCGTTGGCGACGACCGTCTCCTCCGCGCCCGTCTTCCGGTCGCGCACGAGCACCCGCCACACGCCCTCCTCCTCGTCCCAGTCGGCGGATACGACCTCCGTCTCGAACCGCACGTGGCGGCGCACGTCGAACGCGTCGGCGCACTCCTTGAAGTACCGGTGGAGCACCGGCTGCGGCGAGTAGTGGAACGGCCAGTCGTGACGCTGCGCGAACGAGTAGCTGTAGTTGTGGTTCGGGTTGTCGACCCGGCACCCCGGATACTGGTTCTCGTACCAGGTGCCGCCGACGTCGTCGTTCTTCTCGAAGATCGTGAACTCGACCCCGGCCTGCTGCAGTCGATGGGCCGCGAGGATGCCCGACATGCCCGCCCCGATGATCGCGACCCTGAAGTCGCGATCCGCAGCGAGCTCGTCCTTCCGGAACCGCGGGCCGCGCCGGTCTTCGCCGAGGTGGGCCATCTCCTCCTCGATCAGCGGCAGGTAGTCGCGCATGCCCTCGCCGCTGACGGCGTACTCCATGATGCGGAGGACGTCGTCGTCGGAGGGCACCGGCGCCGGCTCGCACCCGCCGTCGCGGAACGCGCGCAGCTTCTCGAGCGCGATGGCGCGGATCTCCGCCTGCTGCTCCTCGGTGAGGCCGTACTGGGGCATCTGCGCGAGCAGCGGGTTCGTCTTCAGGTGCTCGTGGAGGATCGACAGGTCGCCGGTCGCGTAGGCGAGCGCCGGGAGCAGGGGTGCGAGCTCGGCCTCGGCCAGGATCCGCTCGAGCTCCTCGTCCGATTCGGTGATCGGCTCGATCGCCTTGACGAACGGGCTGGACGTGAAGGTGTCAGCCATGGACCGACGCCACTCCCTTCGGTGCTTGCTGCGACATGAAGCCGAACAGGTAACCGGCCACCCGGCGCATCTGGATCTCCTCTGCGCCCTCGGTGATCCGGTACCGACGGTGATGACGGTAGATGTGCTCGAAGGGCTTGTGGCGCGAGTAGCCGAGCCCGCCGTGCACCTGCATGGCCCGATCAGCGGCCTCGCAGCACAGCCGGTTCGCCCAGTAGTTGCACATCGACACCTTGTCGGACACCGAGAACGCGCCGTAGGTGTCCATCTCCCACGCCGTCTTGTGGATCAAGGCGCGGAGCATCTCGCACTGGGTCACGAGCTCGACGATCGGGAACTGGATGCCCTGGTTCTGCGCGAGCGGCTTGCCGAACGGGGCGCGCACCTTCGCGTACTCGATCGCCTGGTCGAGGCAGTACTCGGCCGCGCCGAGGCTGGATGCCGCCTGGCGGATGCGGTTCTCGTTGAAGAACAGCTGCGTGACCGCGAGCCCCTTGCCCTCGCCACCGAAGATCGCGCTGTCGGGGACCCGCACGTCCGTCAGCCGGATGTGCCCGTGGTCGGTCGGCATGTTGAACGTCCAGAGGTACTCGACGATCTCGAACCCGGGGGAGTCGACAGGCGTGATGAAGGCGGTGATGCCGCTGCCGTCGCCGTCGTTGCCCGAGGTGCGGGCGAAGATCAGCGCGTGCTTGGCCCGGTGGATGCCGGTGTTCCAGGTCTTCTCGCCGTTGATCACCCACTCGTCGCCGTCGCGGCGGGCGGTCGTCTCCATCCACGTCGCGTCCGACCCGTGTTCGGGCTCGGTGATGCCGAAGGTGAACCCGCCCGTTCCCTCGAGCAGCTTCGGCACCCACTCCGCCTTCTGCTCCTCGGTGCCGTGGTGGAGCATGAGCAGCAGCCCGACGTTGTTGCCGACGATCGACGACTCGTTCTGCAGGTCGTTGTGGAGGCCGAGGCCCTTGCGGGCGAGGTGCTCGCGGATGATCGCCATCGCGAGGTTGGAGCCCTCACGCCCGCCGTACTCCTTCGGGAACGCGTACCGGTAGTGGCCGGCCGCGTCGGCCCGCCGGCGCATCTCGCCCAGCAGCGCCTCCCACTCCTCGTTCGGCAGGCCGCCCCGATCCCAGTCGGTGCGTGCGTCTTCCCGGCGGTGGTCGAAGAACCGGATGTTGTCGTTCTCCTGCTCGAGCGGCTTGATCTCCCGCTCGATGAACTCGTCGAGCTCGACGAGGTAGTCCGCGATGTCCTGGGGGATCCGGAAGTCCACCCCCGCAACTTAGGGTTCTGGTCGATGCCCGAGTCGGTGTTCCCTCCGCATGCCGTCGTCCGCAGGGTGAACGCCGAGCCACCGATCTCCACCGGTGCGGGGCGCGCGCTGTTGCTGCAGCTCGCGCACCCTGCCGTCGCCCAAGGCGTTGCCGACCACAGCGAGTTCAAGGCCAACCCGTTCAAGCGGCTGCAGGGCACGCTCGAGGCGATGTACGTGGTCGTGTTCGGGCCTCGGGACCTGGCCGAGGGTGTGGGCCGCCGGATCCGGTGGATCCACGAGTTCGTCGTCGGCCCCTCGTACGCCGCGAACGACCCCGCGAACCTGCTGTGGGTGCACGCCACCCTCGTCGACACCGCCATGCGCTGCCACGACGAGATGCTCCGCCCGCTCCGCCCCGCCGAGGCGGAGACGTACTACCAGGAGATGACGAGGGTCGCGACGTTCTTCGGCCTGGCTCGCGACGACCAACCGGCGACGTTGGCGGAGTTCCGCTCGTACTTCTCCGACACCGTGCGCTCGCTCCACTTCACCGACACCGGGCGGGACCTGGCGCGTTTCATCGTTCGGCCGGAGCTCCCTCTCGATCTCCACGTCCCGCTCGCGCCGGTCGTCGCGCTGCACCGCCTGGTGACGCTCGGGCTGACCCCCGCCCACCTGCGCGACGAGCTCGGGTTGCGGTGGGGACCGCGGGAGCAGCGGCGCTTCGAGGCCGCCACCGGCAGCCTCCGGCGGGTGTTCCGATCGACGCCCCGTCTCGTGCGCACGCTGCCGACCCTGGCTCAGGGCCCGCTGCTGATCCGACAGGCCCGCCGCCACGTCGCGGCGTTCGACGCGCGTCAGGCGCAACGCGTGACACAGGCGGCTCGAAGGAGTACCTAGGAGGACATGCAACAGGCGGTGTGGGAGAAGCCCGGTCCGGGCACGTGGCTGCTCGACTCGTCGCACGCCGGCCCTGCACCCGGGCCCATCCTCCGTGAGCTCTACGAGACGAGCCTCGAGCGCGGGATGAGCGACGGGTTCGCCGTCTTCGGCTCTCCGTTGAAGACGATGGAGATGCGGTTCGTGAACGGCAAGTTCTACCGACGCCTGGTGCCGCTGGTGGGTGGCGGGCGCGACCTCCCGCCACCGCCGACGCCCGTCCTGTGGCTCGCGAGCCGGATCCACCCGGAGTTCCGCAGGCAGGAGCGCCGAGCGAAGGAGAGCTTCGCCGTCAAGCGCTGGCGCGACGAGCTGGCCCGCTGGGAGAACGAGTGGAAGCCCGAGATCACGAAGCAGAACCTCGAGTTCTCGGACGTCGACGTCGCCGCGCTCGACGACGCGGCGCTCGCCTCGCACCTCCGCGACCTCTACGACCACCTCCGGGCGACCGTCAGGTTGCACTTCCGGCTGCACGTGTCGGACATGGGGCCGCTCGGGAACCTGATGGTGCACCTCGAGCAGTGGGGCCTCAGTCGAGCCGACACCTTCCGCGCCCTCGTCGCGGCCTCGCCCGCCACCAGGGCCCCGGCGCGCCAGCTCGCCCATCTCGCTGACGAGCTGGCGCGGGCAGGTGTCGACGAGACCGGGATCTCCAGCCTCGACGCCGTGCGGGCCGCTTCGCCAGAGTGCGCGTCGCTCCTCGACGAGTACCTACGCCACCACGGGTGGCGGATGACGACGGGGTACGACCTCGAAGACCGCACCCTCGTCGAGATCCCGAACGCGATCGTCTCGACGATCCGAGCAGCGCTGGCCAAGCGAGCCGCCGGTGCGGGCGAAGCCGAATCCGATGCGCGCACCAGTGAGCGGGAACGGCTCGCGCTGCGAGCAGAGGTGCCGCCGGAGCACTGCGACGCCTTCGACGATCTCGTCGAGGATGCCCGCCTCTGCTACGGCCTGCGTGACGAGAACGGGCCGATCACCTACGAGTGGCCCGCCGGGCTCCTTCGGCGTGCGCTGCTCGAAGCCGGCCGCCGGCTCGCCTCCACCGGCGTGATCTCGGCCGACGGGCGCATCTTCGAGCTGAGCGTCGACGAGATCGCCGGACTGCTCACGGGCGCCACCACTCCCACCTCCGAGGAGGTCGAGGAGCGGGCGAAGGAGCGGGCGTGGTGGGCGTCGCTCGAGGCGCCCGAGCGACTCGGTCCCGAGGAAGCGCCGCCGCCGGTGGACGCGCTTCCGCCGAACCTCGCGCGTCTGACCCGGATCGTCCTCACCGTCGTCAGTGCGCTCGAGGCGGATCGGGACGCGGCCGCGCTCACCGGGATCGGCATCGGCACCGAGGCCTACACCGGGACGGCGCGGATCGTCCGCGACGCGTCCGAGGCGTTCGACGTCGTCGAGCCCGGAGACGTGATCGTGACGCCCTACACGGCGCCGACCTACAACGCAGTTCTCGCCATGGCCGGCGCGGTGGTCACCGAAGAGGGTGGTCTGCTGTGCCACGCGGCCGTCATCGCACGCGAGCTCGGCTTGCCTGCCGTGATCGGGGCGAATTCGGCCATGGATCGCATCCCCGATGGCGCCACCGTCCAGGTCGATCCCGTCGCCGGTCGCGTGACCGTGGTCAGCGTCAGCTGACCGGAGGCGCGACGTAGGTCCAGTCGGGCTGCTTCCGGTAGTGGCTCTCGTCGTACACCGCCACGCCGTCGCGGATGTCGACGACCTTCGGCAGAGGGATCGGCTTCGGGCGCGGGCACCTGCCGCTCGCGATGTGATCTGCGAACTCCTCCGGGAAGGCGCGCAGCACGCTGGCCACGGTCTCCCGCTCCTCGACGGCGAGGTAGCAGCGATTCCCATCGGTGACCCGATCGAGCCAGTAGCGGAGGTCGTCGATGTGGCGATCGCTACCGGCTGCTGCCTCGATGTCGCGAAGCCGGTCGGTGATCTCGCCCGACCCCCGCTTGCACGGCGGGCACTGGCCGCACGACTCGACGTACAGGAAGCGTGAGATCTGGCGGACGGCTTCCACCATGCACGCCTCCTCGTCGAGCACGAAGAACCCCGCAGCACCGAGGCCGGTGCCTGCCGCCGCGAACGTCTCGTAGGCGAGGGGGGTGTCGAGGAGGTCGGCTGTCACCACCGGGTTCGCCACGCCGGAGAACGCGGCTTTGAAGCTGCCGCCGAGAGGACCATTGGCGATCTCCTCCATCGCCTCCCGCAACGTCGTTCCCATCGCGACTTCGCCGACGGCCGCACGTGCCACGTCGCCGACGAAGGTGCAGACGATCGTGCCGGGCGATTCGGCGGTGCCATGCTCACGGAACCAGGCCGCGCCGTTCGTGAGGATGCCCGGCACGTGAGCGAGCGTCTCGACGTTGTTGACGAGCGTCGGGTTCGACTCCTGGATGCCTCGCGCGCGGTCGTCGACGGTGGTCGCGGCCCACCCGGTCTGGGGTGCGGACGCGAAGAGGCCGTGCTGGTACGGCGGCAGGAGGCGGGGGAGCGGAGCGTTGCCCTCCACCACCTCCAAGAGCGCCTTCTCCTCGCCGAAGAGGTACTCGTCGGGCCCGTGCACGATCGAGATCGTGCAGTCGGTGCACAGGCCGGCCGACTGCATCTCGGTGATCGCCCGGGTGAGCGCGTCGATCTCCTGGGTGAACGACGCCTTCACCGCGATGTATGCGCCCTCTGCGCCGATCGTGTGCGCGGCGACGATCAGGCCCTCGACGACGGCGTACGGGTTGGTGCGCAGGATCGTGCGGTCCTTGAACGTCGCGGGCTCGCCCTCGGCACCGTTGCAGACGACGAACCGGCGCCTGCCCGGCTCGTTGCGGACTCCCGTCCACTTCGCACCCGTCGGGAAGCCGCCGCCGCCCCGGCCGCGAAGACCAGAGGCCCGCAGCTCCTCCAGGACCCCGAGCGGGCCCAGCTCCACCGCCCGCTCGATAGCCGCTCCGCCACCGGCTCGCTCTCGGTACTCGTCGAAGGAGGCGACGGGCGACGAAGGAAGGACGCGCTCGACCCTCATGACGTACTGCTACCCGTGGGCGCGCGCCACGACGCAGACTGTCGTGCCGATGCCGCCGTCGAACATGCCAGGCGCGGAGGTGGCGGTCGACGTCGAGCTGGCCCGGGCGTTGGTCGCCGCGCAGTTCCCCGCGCTGGCGGAGCTCTCGATCACGCCCGTCGCGCACGGCTGGGACAACGTCGTGTTCCGGTTGGGCGAGGCGCTGAGCATCCGGCTGCCTCGACGGTCGGCCGGCGCCGTGCTGATCGAGCACGAGCAGCGGTGGCTTCCCGAGCTCGCGGCGCGCCTTCCGTTGCCGGTACCTGCACCGGTGCACGTGGGCGTGCCAGCCGACGGGTACCCGTGGCGCTGGAGCATCTGCCCTTGGCTCGACGGCGAGCCCGCCGCGCTGTCGCCGCCGCACGACCTGTTCGATGCCGCGCGACGCCTCGCCGCGTTCCTGCAGGCGCTCCACCACCCGGCGCCTGCGGATGCACCCGACAACCCGGTGCGCGGCGTGCCGGTCGCCGCCCGTCACGAATCGTGGGTTGCTGCACTCAGGTCGCTGGGCGACGACGTCGGGACCGATCAGATACTCGTGCTCTGGGACCGCGCCCTTGCTGCGCCCGTGTGGAACAGGCGCCCGGTGTGGATCCACGGCGACCTCCACCCCGCGAACGTGCTCGTCGACGGCGGGCGGCTGAGCGCGGTGATCGACTTCGGCGACATCGCGAAGGGCGACCCCGCCAGCGACCTCGCGTCCGCGTGGATGCTCCTCGACTCGTCGGCGCGTCGTGTGCTTCGCGAGCTCACCAGCTACGACGACGCCACCTGGGTTCGAGCGCACGCATGGGCTGCAGGGCTCGGCGTCGTGATGCTCGCCAACTCGGCGGACAACGCGGTGATCCACACGATCGGCGAGCGTGCGCTTGCCGCAGCGCTCGCCGACCTCGCGGAGCCGTGAACTACGGGACGACGTTCGTGAGCACGAGGGTGCCCGACGCGGCGAACATGCCGCCGACGCCGTGGGCGACGGAGACCTCCACCCCGTCCACCTGCGCGGAGGCGGTGCCCCGCAGCTGACGCACCGACTCCTGGATGGCGAACATGCCGTACATCCCGGTGTGGGTGTACGACAGGCCGCCGCCGTTGGTGTTGAGCGGGAGCTTCCCGCCCGGCGACGTGTTGCCCTCCTCGATGAACGCGCCGGCCTCGCCCCGACCGACGAAGCCGAGGTCCTCGAGCCCGTAGATCGGCAGGTGGGCGAAGGCGTCGTAGATCATCAGGTGGTCGACGTCGGCGTGGGTGATGCCCGCCTCCTCGAACGCCTTGCGGCTCGCGATGCGGAACGCGGTCGACGACGTCATGTCGTACATCTGCGACACCATCGGCGTCTCGCACGACTCGCCGGTGCCGAGGATGAACACGGGCTTCTGGGGCAGGTCCATCGACTTCGCGCGCTCGGCCGACGTGACGATGAGCGCGCCGCCGCCGTCGGTCACGAGGCAGCACTCGAGCAGGTGCATCGGGTAGGCGACCATGCGCGAGTTGAAGACGTCGTCGACCGTGATGAGGTCGCGCATCATCGCTCGCGGCACCTGCGACGACCACTTGCGCTGGGCCACCGCCACCGACGCCAGCTGCTCGTGCGTGGTGCCGGTGTCCTTCATGTACCGGAGGACGCCCATCGGGAACATCGTGGGCGGCCCGACCGGTCCGTACGGCATCTCGAACTGGGCCTGGAGCGACGCGCCCCCCATGCCCCATCCGCCGACGCCGACGCGCGACTTGCCGGACTCGCCGTGGGTGACGAGCACGACCTCGCACATGCCGGCCGCGATCGCCGCCGCGGCGTGGCGCACGTGGAGCATGAACGAGCACCCGCCGACCCCCGTGCCGTCGACGTACTTCGGCTTGATGCCGAGGTAGTGGGCGACGGCGACGGGACTCTCGCCCGCGCAGGCGATGCCGTCGATGTCGTCCTTCGAGATCCCGCAGTCGAGGATCGCGTTGCGCGCCGCGTCGGCGTGGAGCGCGATCGGGCTCTTGTCGGGGATGCGTCCGATCTCGGTCGTCTCGGCCGCGCCGATGATCGCGATGTTGTTCTTCACCGAGGTGATGCTCACGACGCGCCTCCCGCACCGGCGCCGGCGGGTTCGAACACCGGCACCGCGACGTCGTCGCGCTGCTCGAACGTCACCTGCACCGGCATGTCGAGCACCAGGTTCTCCGGCGTGTTCTCGATGCCGACGATGTTGGTCATCATCCGCGGGCCCTCTTCGAGCTCGACGACCGCGATCGCATACGGCTCCGTCCACCCAGGTGCGGGTCGATGGTTGATGACGTACGTGTGCAGCGTGCCGCGGCCGCTCACCGGCTCCCAGACGACGTCGTCGCTCAGGCAGCGGGGGCAGAAGATGCGAGGCGGGAAGTAGTGGGCGTCGCAGGGCCGGCAGCGCTGGAGGCGCAGCTCGCCGGCGGCGGTGCCGTCCCAGAACGGCTGCGTCTCCGGCGTCGCGCGCGGCACGGGCTTCGGGGGCGGGGTGCCGG